>Ga0070697_100000049_pt1 | contig 90362 bp, 70 predicted proteins | sample KBSK1501metaG_FD_65475 | JGI IMG/M metagenome (GOLD analysis project Ga0070697, IMG submission 65475) | Corn, switchgrass and miscanthus rhizosphere microbial communities from Kellogg Biological Station, Michigan, USA - KBS K1-50-1 metaG | ecosystem: Host-associated > Plants > Roots >...
GGCGGCGCGGATGTCGCGGATTCGTTTCTCGAATATCTCTGATCCCTCCCTTGCGCCTGCGCTGGCAGTGGTTTTCTGATATTCTCATTCGTTTTACTCAAGAGGTGTACGTGGAAAATCGCGGTGCGAAGTACCATCGAGGGCGCCTCGGAGAAGCCCTGCGGGAGGAGATCGAGACCATCGTGGAGGGCGAGCTGGGCGACCCGCGCATCGGCCTGGTCAACGTCACCAGCGTGGTGTTGGCGGAGGATTCACGCTCGGCGCAAGTGTTCGTTACGCTGGATGGAGATGACCAGGAAGCCGAGCGCTCACTGGAAGGACTAACGGCGGCGGTGGGGTTTATCCGGCGCGAGGTAGCGGAGAACTTGCGCCTGCGTCGTCCTCCGGAACTGTATTTTCACCTGGACCGCTCCGACCAATATGGCGCCAGAATTGATGAGCTGCTGGGTCGGACCAGGAAGAAGAAAAGATAGTGATTCAGTCGACAACGGATGGCTGGTTGAATCGGGCTCTATCCGGACCGCTGGAGTTCGGCAAGCATGTTGAAAGAAGTTCTGAAGGAAATTGAGCAGCGTAGCCGGTTTTTGCTGACCTCGCACGCCCGGCCGGATGGCGACGCGATCGGCTCGGCGCTGGCCTGCTGCCAGGTCTTGCGCGCGATGGGCAAGGAAGCGAAAGTCGTTTTGCGCGACGGCGTGCCGCGTGTGTATCAGCCGCTGCCTTTTGCGGAACAGGTGGTACAGACCGAGCGTGCGAACGGAGACTACGAAGCCGCCATCATCCTGGAGTGTGACAGCATCCAGCGTACGCGGCTGCTGGGGCTGGAAAGCAGGTTCCTGATCAACATTGATCACCATTTGAGCGGGCGTCCGTTCGCCCACGTAAACTGGATCGATCCCAAGGCGGTGGCCACAGCGGAAATGGTGTACCGCCTGGCGCGCGCAGCCGGTGTGACAATTTCTCCCGAGATCGCGACTTGCCTTTACACCGCGGTTCTCACCGATACCGGTTCATTCATGTTCGAGGGGACGAACGAACACACATTCGCACTGGCACGGGAGTTGGTGCTGGCGGGCGCGGACCCGGCGCACTGCGCGCGGAACGTTTACTTCGGACATTCCACCGCCAAGATGCGACTGTTGGGCGCGGCCCTCTCCAACCTGCACCGGGAAGGAGCCCTGGCATGGATTTCAGTGACTCAGGAGCAAATGCTAGGCTGCCATGCGAAAGAAGAAGACTGCGAAGGGCTCGTGAATTACGCGCTTTCCATGCAGGGTGTTGAAGTGGCTCTATTCTTCCGCGAACTTCCTGACGGCCGCTTTCGGGTAAGCCTGCGCAGCAAGGGTAAACTGGACGTGGCGGCGGTGGCGGAGCGCTTTGCCGGCGGCGGACACCAGTGTGCCAGCGGTTGCGCGCTGGATGGACCCTTGCCGGTCGCGGCGGCGCGAATAATCAAAGAATTGCGGGTTGGTCCCTCCCTACAATAAGTGTTCCATAGTCGACTCGTGCCGCCTTCATCAAACTCGACGTTGAAACCTGCCGCATCGAATCCTGCTGGCCCCAATCCCGCCGGCTCCAGTCTTCGCTCGGATTGGCTGCTGCTCGCCGCCTTCTGCGGATTCCTGTTTTTCTTTGGTCTCTCTTATTTTGGATTGGTCGGAGCGGACGAGCCGCGCTACGCGCAGGTGGCGCAGGAAATGCTTGCCCGGCACGACTGGATCTCACCCACGCTTGGTGGCAAGCCCTGGCTTGAAAAACCGGCTCTCTACTACTGGCAAACCATGCTCGCCTACAAAATCTTTGGCGTCAGCGACTGGGCCGCACGTCTGTGTTCAGCGGTGGATGCCACGTTAATGGTGGTCGCCGTCTACCTCTTTCTGCGGCGCTTTCGCTCCGGCTTGAAATTCGCTGGGTTTCAGCTCGCCGGTTTTCCACTCGATGGCGCGCTGATGACGGCCTCCGCCAGCGGAGTGATCGGATTCGCGCGCGCGGCGTCGACGGATATGCCGCTTGCCGCCATGTTCACCATCGCCATGCTAGCTTGGTATGCCTGGCATGAAAACGCCAGCAAGCGGTACCTGGCGCTGTTTTACATTTTCCTGGGACTGGCCATACTGGCCAAGGGACCGGTTGCGCCATTTTTGGCAGCTGTAATCGTGGTGCTCTTTGCCGCGGCCAAACGTGACTACGGGCTGATCACGCGAACCTTGTGGATTCCCGGTATCGCGTTGCTCGGCGTGGTTGCGCTTCCGTGGTATGTCGCGGTCCAGCTGAGGAATCCAGAATTTTTTCGGGTGTTTATTCTCGAGCACAATCTGGCGCGCTTTGGTAAGGATGTTTATCACCACACGGAGCCTTTCTGGTACTACCTGCCAGTGGCCCTTCTTGGACTCGTGCCCTGGACGATGCTGGTGTCTGCGGCTGTAATCGAGAGTATTCGTGGGTGGTGGACAGAAAACGGTTGGACAGAAAATGGAGAGAGATCTCAGTCGGGACACGCATTGCCTGCGTTTCTCGCGCTCTGGCTGGTCGTCCCGATTGCGTTTTTCTCATTGTCGGCGTCGAAGCTGCCGGGATACATTCTGCCGGCGTTACCTGCGGGCACGATGCTGTTGGCGGAGTATGCGCGACGGCACGTGGTCGAGGATGATCGTCCAAGTCTTCTGCTGATAGTCATGCATTCGACGGTTGCGGCGCTGCCCGTGGTTGCGGCCCTGATGATGCAAGACATCGTGCTCCAGCACAGATTGCCGTGGGGGCGCGTAGCCGCGATCTCCTTCGGGCTTGCAGCCGGGCTTGCGGCTGGCATCGCATTGACGTTACGGCATCAATTCGGTCTTCGTGTATTGCGCTTCATCACCCTGGTTCCGGTGTTGCTGGCGGTTGCCGTGGTACTGCGCCGGGGTGCTCCGGCCCTGGATGCGAGGCTCTCCGCACGCCCGCTGTCCCAGGAAATCAACCATGTGGATAATCGGTCTCTTCCCTTGGCCATTCTGCGCCTGCCGCGCGAGACCGAATATGGCCTGCAGTTCTATCGCAATCAAAGCATTGCGCGCTATGAACTGGGACAAATCCCGGACGGCGAGCACCTACTGGTGGCGCGGGAGGGGTGGCAGAAAAACCTCGCAAAATGGACGACTAGCCGGCGGGTCACATATCTGGGAAGCTTCGCGGCGCAGGGTCTGGATTATTACTGGGTAGCGGGGAAGAGCAGCAACTAGTATTCAGCCTTCAGCGCTCGGCCAAGAACGGTCGAACTAGGGTATCGGGGCAAAGTGAGATATTCACGCTAGCTTCGTGCTGCACGCTAACATTTGGCGTTCGCTGAGTGCTGAGTGCTGAGTGCCAGGAGCCAGCCAGAAGCCAGCGAGAAGCTACAAACCCCTGTTACCACTCCGTATTCCCCCGTTTGCCTCCTGCTGTGACGAAGCACTACACTCGCTGTTCGCAGCCCGCCATGAGCGCGCTTAGCAAGCCGGAACCCTTCAGGAGCCTCCAGGTGGAGATTCTCGACCTCAGGCATTTCTCGTCCGCCGATCTGCGTCCCCTGCTCGAGGACGAGATCCGGGAATGGTCGCGTGTGCTCTCCTGGGACTACAGCGGGTCGGCTGAGATGATTCTGCGTTACGTGGATGCCAAGATCCTGCCGGGCTATGCTGCCATCGAGCGGGGACGAATCGCGGGATACGCCTTCTTTGTCTACGAAGGCAGTAAGGGCGTGATTGGCGACCTTTTCGTCGCCAATGGCGATCGGCTGCCCGATCCGCATGAGGTGGAGTCACGCTTGCTGCTGCATGTAATCGAGACGTTGCAGCAGTCACCCGGAATTCATCGAGTCGAGGCGCAGTTGCTGGTGCACGAAGCCGGACTAGTCGCACCGCCATTTGTCGAGCAAGGTTTTCAGCGCTACCCCCGGCTTTTCATGGTGTTGCCGCTGAGCCATGCGCTGAAAACGGCACCGCCGATGGACCCTGAAATTGAGCTCCGGCGCTGGGCGGAGCAGGACTACCAGCCCGCGGCCGCCGTGATCACCACGGCTTATCGCGGACATGTGGACTCCGAGATCAACGATCAGTACCGCACTCTGAGCGGATCCCTGCGTTTCCTGAACAATATTGTCCGTTTTCCGGGATGCGGCACGTTTGATCCTGAGGGGTCGTTCGTCGCGCTACACAAGCGGACGCGAAGCCTGGTCGGACTGATTCTGTGTTCTCGCGTGCGCCACGATGTTGGACACGTGACCCAGGTATGCGTGTTGCCCGAATACCGCTCCCGCGGACTGGGCGAGTTGTTGATCGCAGCTACGGCCGGCAACCTTCGTCAGCGGAATTTTTCGCTGCTATCGCTCACAGTGACCGAGGCGAATGCGCGCGCGGTGACGCTCTACCAGCGCCTCGGATTCGACACTAAGCGTGTGTTTGATGCGTTCGTGTGGGAAGGGTAGCTGTCCGGCTCTCAGCCGTCAGCACCCACCCGTCCCCCTCGACTTGTCTAGGCTGCGCAGGCGCGGCTCAGAGGTGGGTTTGGGGTGACGATATTTGAGTTAGGCGAGCGATTCAGGGCTGAGAGCTGATAGCCGAAGTCAGTGCCGCAACAGCCACATCACCCATCCTGCTGCGAACACGCCGCCGGCAAACATCATGAAGCAATACAAGCCGTAGCGGATCTGTTCACTGACGGTGTTGCGTTGGGTGATGCCAAAAACAACCGAAGCGAATACCGAGAACAGTACGGCAGCGCTGAAATGGGAGAGTTCCAGGGTCATTCGATTCGTCCGATCACGGCTTTTTTCCGATCGCGATGTGGTATGCATCGGCGACGCTGATGAAATTCAGCAGTCCGGCGACGATCAAAAACTTGGTGCCGTAGTCAGCGGTGGCGTGGGCAATTGCGCCGTGGCCCCAATCCTGCACGCGGGTGACGATGTAGAGCCCGCCCGCCCCCACGTCCCCGACGAATCCGAGAATGTCCAGAATATCGCCTCCGTTGGGTAGATACACTCGCCCCTGCATGAGCAGTCCGAGGACGAACATGGTGCTGATGGAGGCCATGAGCAACACACCTCGAATCCACCGCTTCTGGATCAGGTGGCCCGCGCCTGGGATCAGCCATGCGATGGCCGGAGCGATGACCGACATGCTGGGCGACGCCGGCGACGCGGCCGTTTTCGGCGTTTCTGCAGTAATGGATTTAGTTGAGTTTGCCATTCAGATAGTTACGATTGCACTTTGAATTGTACCTGTTACTTCCGCTCCCTGGGGCCGGACCAGCATGTTCACCTCGCTGCGCACTCCAAATTCTGGCAAATAAATACCAGGCTCGATGGAGAAAACAGAGTTGGGCAGAATGCGGCGCTCGTCGTGAATTTCCAGGTCGTCCATGTTCGCCCCGTTGGCGTGCACCTCGGTGCCGATGGAGTGCCCGGTACGATGAATGAAATACTGTTCAAAGCCGGCACTCTTGATGTAATTGCGCACCGCGCGGTCCACTTCCCACCCCGCCATGGGCTTTCCACTGCTCACTCCCGTCTGCACCGTCTTGACACCCACGTCGCGCGCCTGGCGAACGATGCTGAAAATGTTCCGCATCTGATCGGAAGCAGCCTGGCCCACAAAGCCGGTCCATGTGATGTCGTAGTATACGGCCCCGGGTGTGTTTTTCTTGGCCCAGATATCGAGCAGAACGAAATCACCCTGGCGGATTGCTTTTGAATTTTCGGGACGCGGAGCGTAGTGCGGATCGCCGCTGTTCGCGTTTACAGCGACTACGGGCAGATCGTCGGCTACCAGGTTCTCGCGGCGGAAAGCCTCCAGGAGCCACTGTTGTATTTCGTGCTCGTTGGTTCCACCGTTGCGCGCGCGCTGTCCGATCTCCCGGAAGGCGGCGGTGGTGATGGGATCAATCGCATCGCGCGCGGCGAAGTGGGACTTGATTTGCTCCTCAGTCAGAGTGGCTTCAAACAATGCCACCAGATCACAGGAGCTGACCACATTTTTACCCAGGCCGCGCACCAGATCGATGGTGCCGCCATCCACCAGGGAAATGGTAAACACCAGGTTGTTCGGCGAATACTGCATGGCGATGTCGCGATAATTGGCGAGAATCGCCTTCACCTGGTCAAACAGTTCCTGCCAGCCGGAGTATTGGCGCTTGCTGCCGGGGAGCGTGTCGAGATGTCCGGGCTCGATTTTGTGAACCAGTTTCAGCGGTTCGCCGTCGGCTGGGATCAGGTAGAACCAGCGCCGGGTGACCATTTGACCCGCGGGCAAGCCCAGCACGCGGTAGGCGATGGGATCGCGATGATGGTGGTCATAAAAAAGCCAGGCGTCGATGTTGCGCTCGCGGAGCGCAGCTTGTATGGCGGACAGGTCCATGGGCAAACCACTATTCTAAACAACGGGAGGGTTTTGAGCGAATCAGGGTCCAGCCGCCGTCTCGGTTCACACAGAAGAAGTGCTGCCTGGCCCAATGCTCTTGTCATATATCCACAGAAGCGCCGCAGTCGCCACCCCCACGGCAGTCACAGCCCACCAGATGCGACCGGGTTGATGAGTCACCTCGCCAAAGTGACGGATCAGTTTGCCGCCAAACCATCCGCCAACCAGGGACCCGATTCCGATCGGTAGAAATGCAAAGCCCATGTACGTGCCCTGTTGCCCCGGAGGAGCGAGCCGCGAAATGTATTCGTAATAACGCGGCGACTGCGTGATCTCACCCACCGAGACCGCAAACAACGTAAGCACAACCATAAGAACCGTGGGATGCCGAATCAGAATGAGCCATGCCAGGCCCGAGATGAGAGTTCCAAGCGTGATGGCGCGAAATGCAGGCATCCGTTGGGTGAGAAAGCTGACCACCAACTGCAGTGCGATCACGGTCAGCGGTCCAGTCACCAGAAGCAGTTCGGTGTTGGCCTTCGGATTGATGTAGTCGTGGATGTACAGCGGCAGAATGATAAATTCCTGCCAATAAACCACCCAGTATCCGGAAAAGATCAGCAGGAATAGCATGAAGCGCGGGTTTGAGATAACCGTCGCAAAATTCTTCGCCGACTGAGCCAAGCTTACAGTCTGCGCATCACCCGAACGGCGCGGCTCTTTGAACAGCAACAGTACCCCGAAGAACATGGCAAACACGCTCAATGCCGCCACGCGAAAAACATTCTCCACCCGCATGTGCTGGTGTACCCAGGACGCAATGTAAGGCCCTGCCGCCCCCCCGATATTCACCAGCGTGTAATAGATGGAATAGCCGATGGAGCGAACGTTTTCTTTGGAAGCGCGCGCTGTGGTTCCGACCACGCAAGGTTTCACCAGAGCGACGCCCAGGGCTGGCAGCATGAGGACCAAGGTCACCAGCACTCCCAGCGGCATGGCGTTGCGCAGGGGAGCCAGCCAGGGAGATCCAATCGATCCCAGCAGGAAGTAGGAGCAACTCAGAATTAAGTAGGCCAGCGAAAGAGACCGGCGGAAGCCCAGGCGGTCGGCAATGGTGCCGCCGAATACCGCCAGGAACCAGACCAGCCCCCCGAACAGTCCGGTCAGACTGCTGGCCTGCTCCACCCGAAAATTCAATGTCTCGTGGAGATAACGTGCCAGCGATGCGAACGCGGCATAGTAGGAAAGCCGCTCAAAGAGTTCGCTGATGTTGGCGACCCAGAAGGGGCGCTCGAAACCGGTGCGAATCTCGTGCAGGCGTTCGGAAAAGGTCAGAAACGGCTCCTTGCGGCCGGCTCTATGGAGACCAGCCGGATCATATCGCCAATCTCCGCCTGACTTCGTCTGCGGACATGCCCGCGACCCGAATGATCTTCTTGCGGCCAATCTGGCCGGACGCTATGGTAACCGAGGACCGCGGAACCTTCAAAAACTCTGCGAAGAATTCGATGCAGGCCTCATTAGCACGTCCTTCCCGAGGCGGAGCGGTCAGGGATAGTTTCAGAGCGTCCGCGAGTTCGCCGGTGATGGCGTTCTTCTTGGCGCGAGGGTGGACCTTGACCGCGAACGTAGCGCCCGCGAGGGTTTCGTGAACTGAGATCATCAAGACCGATTTACCACCTAGGTCAGAGAAGCAACACAGGGAAAGCAGAAGATAAACCCCGATTTCCCCTGCGTTTCTCTCTGTCCTCCGTGGTTAGGATTTAATTCTTTCCCCGAAAATTGCGGTTCCGATTCGGACGCAACTAGACCCCTCTTCGATGGCAACTTCAAAATCGTGCGACATGCCCATCGAAAGCACCTCTATGTTTACCTTCGATAGATTCCAGGCCAAGATGCGATCGCGCAATTCGCGCAGCTGGCGAAAATAAGGCCGCGCCTGCTGCAGATCATCGGAGAAGGGCGGGATGGTCATAAGGCCGCGAAAATCCAGGTGCTCGAGACTCGGCGCCGATTGCAGCAACTCCACCAACTCGGGCGACTCCGGAGGCATCCCGCTCTTTGCCGCTTCTCCACCGACATTGATCTCAATCAACACGCGTAGTTTCCTACCAATTTGCTGCGCGGAGCCATTCAGCTTTTCCGCCAATCGCAGGGAATCCACCGAGTCGATTGCAGTAAACAGTTCTACTGCCTTGGCAGCTTTGTTCGTCTGCAAGTGACCGATCATGTGCCACTCGGCCTGTCTCAAGTCGGCCAAAGCCCCAGCCTTATCGGCAAATTCCTGAACGCGGTTTTCCCCGAACACTCGAAGTCCGGCTGCGTAAGCATCGCGGACCCGTTCCGGCGCAAAGGTCTTACTCACTGCCATCAACGTGACTTCTTCGGGATCCCTTCCAGTTCGGCGCGCGGCGGCCGCGATCCGCTCGCGTATCTCCGCTACATTCTGTGCGATGGACATCCAGAACAGTAGACCACGAAGAACAGTTAAGGAGCACGAAGGAAAACCACGACAGACCGGACATTGCCATGGGATCGGAGGGCCCCGAAAATCGCGGGCGAAAGGCGCGCCACCCCACCCCACCCCACCCCAGCCGTGGTTACATCATCGCAGTCGGTGGGGCCGGTTCATTCGGGTCGCCGGCGCTTGAGAGTGGTAGCCAGATCATCAATGCTGCCAGAGCCATCATCACGCCGATCCCGGCAAGATAGGCTGGATTGTCGAAAATCTGCGGCCTTGCCCATGAGGGTGCAAACTGCAACCCAGCCCAAACCAGTCCCAGCACGGCTTCACCGGCGATCAAGCCCGAAGCCGTGAGGACGCCAGCGTTTTCCACTCTCGCCTTCTGCGCCTGGTTGAATCCGCGGTGTTGTGCCACCCAATCTCCGAGCGAGCGAAAAACTCCTCCTAGGAAAATGGCGAACGTGGTCTCAAACGGCAAGTACATGCCAACTGCCACCAGCATGGGGCTACGTACCTGCATCATGATCATCGCAACGCCGAAGAGAATGCCAACCACCACCAAGGGCCACGGCATATCTCCGCCGACGATGCCGATGGCCAGGGTGGCCATCAGCCCGGCCTGAGGCGCCGAAAGCTGACGGTCGCCAAATCCGATTCCTCCAGCTTTGATATTGGCTTCATGCAGCAGCATCAGCGGAAAGTACATGACCAGGCTAGCGACTACCACCGCGATCAGTTCCGCGATCTGAATGGTGCGAGGCGTGCCACCCAATATGTAGCCGACCTTGAAGTCCTGCAGCAGTTCGCCAGCGACAGACGCGGACACACAAACTACCGCGGCCACTCCCAAAACCGCGGCCACTCCGGGAGTTCCAGATACCCCCAGCGAGACCATGAGAAGCGCCGCGATGATCAACGTCGAAAGGGTCAAGCCGGAAACTGGATTGTTAGAAGACCCGATCATTCCCACCAGGCTGCCCGATACCGTGGCAAAGAAGAAGCCGACGATGAGCATTACCACGGCAGCCAAAACGGCCTGCCAGGTCAATCCTGATATTTGAATGTAAAGGAAACACATGAGCACGAACATTAAGGCAATGAGGCCGAAGACTGCTTTTGAACTCATATATCGCTCGGTGCGCGACAGCTTGGCTTGCTGCTCGGCCGTTTGTCGCAGGTCGGAAAATGCTTTTCCCAGTCCCACCGTGAGGCTTTTTCGCATTCCGTACAAAGTGTAAGCCGCTCCCACCAGCATTCCCCCGACGGCGATGGGACGCACGATGAACCTCCACACCGCGACCGACATGGCTGCCCAATTGTCGGGCGTATCTGACGGAAGATACTGTTTGAGCTGCGGTCCAAGAAAAAATATGAGTAGCGGAACCAGCAAGCCCCAGGCCAGTACGCCGCCGGCAAACTGGATCGAAGCAAGCCGTAGTCCAATGATGTAGCCCACTCCTAAGTAAGCCGGGCTCACGCTCGGCGCCGCGAATGTGCTGGCTCCTCCCGCGGTTAGAATGTTGGTGTTTCCTGCGGCTCCCAGACGAACCTGGCTTCGTCCCAAATGACCGATGGCAAAGTGAAAGTCTTTGTCGGCGGCAAACAATCCAAATCTCCCCAGCATGTACACCACACCACCTACGCCGATATTCCAGAAAAGATATTTCGCCGCCTCGGCGCCTCGTTGTCCGGCTTTGTGAATTTCCGACGCCGCCACCGACTCGGGGAAGGGCAATTCCGGATCTTCCACCATCACGCGTCGTACCAAGGAAATAAACAGGACTCCGAGTACGCTGCCCACCATGATCAACGCCGTGGATTTCCAGTACGCGTCGCCTGGCCGGAAAGAAGGCCACGCCTTGGCGATCAGAAATGCAGGAATCGTAAAAATCGCCCCGGCCGCAATGCCCTCCCCGATTGAGCCAGCGGTACGGGCAATGTTTTCCTCAAGCAGCGATCCCTTCCACGCCCTCATCGCAGCCATCGCAATCACTGCCGCTGGATAAGTGGCTGCAATGGTGATACCGGCACGCAAACCGAGGTAGGCATTGGCCGCGCCCAGAACGACCGTCAGCAACAATCCGAGCAGGACGGCGCGGAGAGTAAACTCCCGCATTTCCATCTGTTCTGGGACGTAAGGCTTGAATTTCGTCGGGTTGTCGCGGGTATTCAGAGGGCCTTGGACACTCATGATCTGAAATCCTCGGAAGTGTAAGTGAGACTGGGTCTTAGGTGATTCAAGAGACGGCGCACCTTAACACGCATGCGGGGTATCTTACAAGGTCCGGCGAGCGCTCTGAGCGCTCTGGAGTTACCCCGAAGTTACCTCGAGGAAAAATGGCGGGGTGAGCGATCTTCCTGGAAATCGTTCCAATATCGCATTGGCGGCCAGTTCTGCTATGATAGCGGCCAATTTTCTCTAGCCCTCCCCGAGGTTTGTAGCGATGCCGTCCAGACGGTTTCAATGTCGAGACTGTGGTGGTTTTAACGGGTACCGCTCACGCCCAAAGACCTTGGTTGAAAAGTTCCTGTTGCCTTTACTGCTTCTCCGCCCAGTGCGCTGCGGCGATTGCTTCCGGCGATCGGTGCAGACGATGTTCGTCCAGGTGCGAGAACGGCGTGAATCCAAATCGGCACACCGCGCAACAGCTTAGATGTTGAGTCGTTGCCTGGGACATTGCGGCCCGCTATACTGAAGTGGATGCGCCCGGTTGCGGCCTGAGTGGTACCGGGCGAACGCGGGAGGTTCGTCTTCAGCAGTAGCGGGGACCCAATCCGGGCTACCGGGACTAAGATTGCGCCGCGGGACGGTTCGCTGGCGTCGATTCTGGTTTCCTTACTGAGTGGTGTTGCGGAAAGTCTCTTTGCCACCCTCCTCCCCTCCGATTGTCGTCTTTGCGGTGCCCCCTTAAACAATATTTCCTGCCTGTCGGTTGGCCAGCCATGCCCGGCTGGGGCTGCACTCCGAGTTCTGGAACGGCGGCGCGAAACCCAATCTCAAACCGGGCTCACAGGGCGGCGCGAAAATATCCGTGGGGCAGTCGCCGTGGTCAGGCCGGAGCAGATCGCTGGCGTCCTGGTCGTGGACGATGTGTTCACCACTGGCACCACGGTTTCGGAATGCGCGCGCGTTCTGCGCCGAGCCGGCGCATTCAAGATATATGTAACAACGGTCGCCCGCACGCTGGAGGCCGACGCGCAAGGCACGATCCTGCCGCGGACCTTTGCGGATAGGGAAGCGTTGGCGGCAGCGGAATAGAGTACACGGCAATCGGATAATTATTAATTAATGTATGTCGGGGAAGTGGAACAACTCGATGAGTGGTTCCTCGATGGGGGGATCAATGAGGAACCACCCGCCTGTTCCGGTCGTCGTCGGGGTGAACCGGGAGGGTGCACATCGCGAAGGAAACGGCCACGCCCTGCACGCGCCCGTGCTGGTGTTGAATGCATCCTACGAGCCCATCAATGTTTGTGCCGCTCGCCGGGCCATCGTGCTGGTGCTGAAGGGAGTGGCGATGACCGAGGAGGAGAACGGACATTTCCTTCACGCCGCCCGCCTGGCGATTCGTGTGCCCTCGGTGATTCGGCTGCTCGAGTATCGACGCATCCCGCACCAGACCCGCGCTCTGTCGCGCAAGAACATCCTGCTGCGGGACCGGAATACCTGCCAATATTGCGGCGAGGTGTTGCCTTCGAGCGAGTTGACCTTGGACCACGTGGTGCCGCGTTCGCGAGGGGGCGCTTCCACCTGGGAAAACCTGGTGGCGTGCTGCCATCTCTGCAACCGGCAGAAGGGCAACCAGTTTCCCATCGAGGCAGGTATGAAACTGATGCGTGAGCCGAGGGCGTTCAACTTGCATACCAGCCGCCACATCATGCGCCTCATGGGCCGCTCGGACGATAAGTGGCGCAAGTATCTTTTTTACTAGCTATCAGCTTTCAGTCTTCTATTATTTCTGGGGCTTCTCGGGCGGCTGGGACTTGTCCTTCTCGTCCGGCGCCTTGTGCAGTTCCTGCCCTTCGTAGGTGATCTTCACGTTCGATCCAAACCGCTTATAGTCGCTGTACTTCACGATTTCGCGGATCTGAATGTCGCCGCTGGAAAAGTGCAAAGTATCGTCGGCTTTGGTATAGGTGGGGAACCAGTACTTGCCGTCGATCTGCTCACGCCAGGTGGTGAACTTGGGAAAAAGATTTTCCTGTCCCTTCTTCTTGCGAATGTCGGGGACCGTCTTGCCCAAGGTTTTCACGATCTGAAAGTCGCGGTCATCGACCCAGATGCGGCCCTGAAAATAGCGCTTCTTGCCGACGATTTCTTTGGGAGCAATGTCGAAAACGTAGCAGTGCAGTTCGTCCTCCTGCTGCTGGCCGACATAGAGAATCTGATATTCGGGTAGTTCGTCAGCGGTGAGCACGAAAGGCAGCCGGTGCCGGATATCGTCCAGGTCTTCCGGTGACATCTGAATTCTGGCCAGCGAAGATTGCGGCGCAAATACCACGTTCTCCAGGCGTTTTCCCTGGTCATTGAAGAGCACGTCGAAGATTTCGTGATACTCGCCGTCGTCCTCGGGGGTCTGTACCTTCACGTCCTGGCGATAAGTGTATTGGTCGCGGGCCTGTTGGAATTCCGTCTCCTTGGCCGCGAAACGCCGGATAATTTCTTCCGAAGTGATGCCTTTGGGTGGGGCGGCATCGAGAGGTCCTTCGTCCGCGAGAGCTGGGCGCGACCACAGTCCAGATGCAGCAACCAGCGCGACCAACACCACTGCGAAACGCAGCATTGATTTCATAGAGATAGTTTATCGAAATCGGGCAGGGAATGCTGTTCGCGACACCGCGGCTCCCCCGTGCCCGTACCCTCTCCGCTCAGAGGGTCGAACACAGGAGGGCTGCAGTTTTCTGCACTTGGTTAGATGCGAACAAAAGCAGCGAGTTGCCGGGAAACTACGCCGGAGAAAACTAGATTGAGCCGTCGGGTTCCGGCTAGCGCAGCGTTGTCTGGGGACGCGGCACCGCCGTTCCGGTTTTTCAGTGACGCTTTCTGTCGGTGTTCGGTTCAAACCAGTTACGCACCTGGAGCGCGCTGGATTGCATCAGGATGTTCGGTTGCGGATCGCCGCCTTTACTCACGGTCACAAGCCATGGTGGGAACGTACCCGAAGGCAGCACCTGTCAGGGCCGGTACGGTTAGAGCGTCTGGGACCACAAGGGATCGAGTGACTCTGCGCTCAGCCGGTATTGAGCGCTGCTGGCACCGTTCGGAATTTCCAGTCCAGCCAGATCAAAAGATCCTTCCACCGCAGGATCGATCGTCCATTTTGGGCTGGTACGCATTCGGCGGATGGGAGCAATTGGGGGATCAGAAAGAGCGTCGTCCCCCCGGGCGCAAAAAGCACCGCAACCAAAGTAGCATGCCCAAGCATGGTTTTAAACCAGACCAGATAGGTCGGGGAAAAAGCGATGCTAGGGATAACAGAGGAAGCGGGATGTGCCCCCGGTCACAACAGTGTGATGGAGGAACAAGCCGGTTCAATGTGGGCCCGCGTTTACATTATTCTTCGCCTGCCGTGCTCTCGGGCCGACAAGTGCGCTCCGGTCAGCAGCAACAATCCAGTGAGGAAGGCCCAGAACATTAAGCTCGCCGACAACGCGAAGGGGCCATAAACCTCCTGGAAATTCAGACGGGGCAGGGCTAGGACGTAGGCATACTTCAAGGTCTCAGATAACAGGCCCATGATCCCAGCGGTGGACAGTACGGCCCGCGCCGGCACCTTGCCATTGGGCAGCAGCCAGTAGACGAGAAAGAAAATAGCGATGCTGGCGATGATGGCGAACATCTTCATCATCAGAAAGCCGCCCAGCCGGACAACAAAATGTCCATGACCCCGCAACGAAGCTTCCAGGAAGCCGATATTCCCCGCCGTCAAGGCGATCGAAAGCAACGCGAGAACTCCGCAGCTAAACGCCAGGCCCAGAGCGATCAGCTGGTTACCCAAGTAAGACCGGTTGTTGGGAAATCGCCAAATGCGGTTCAAAGCTACTTCGAGCGGCATGAAGATTCCGGTTGAAGTCACCAGAAGAATTACCAACGAAACCACCTGGGCGCGATTGCGGGCTCCTACCAGGGCATTCAGATTACGAATTACGAAGTCTTGCCCGGCCGGCAGGAAATCGCGCAGCAGTTGTACCACCACGTCATACATCACCGGGGAATGGAAGACTCGCCGGATCAGAGTCATGAGCAGCAGTACAAAGGGAAAAAACGAGAGCAGGGCATTGGCCGCCACGGAGAATGCAAACGTATGTACCTCGGTGCGTAACAAATATTTCACCGTGGAACTGACCACGCCGGAATATGAGTTTTCTGCGCGCTTGGGGGCGGCGGAATGGGCTACCGAGGCAGGTGAAGCCGGCCTACTTGACTGCTGGTCACGAAGCATTTTCTCTAATCCTATCAGAGAGTTGCGATGCACCCGCCAGGGGTGGGCGAAGGGTATCCACGCCGCGGCCCCTGGCCGTCGGCGGCTCCGTGCGGTAAAGCCCAGTGCTGAATCGGTTTACGCCACAATTTCTTTTTCTTGCCAGAAACAAACTTCCTGAATATTATCTTGTGCTCGCTGCACGTGTTTCGGGACGGCGAGGTTGTTGCGTGGGGTTTGACGGTTTGTGTCCTGCAGTCAAAACTCGCTTCACCACGATTGCTCCAGAAGTTTGTGCCGTGGTCTCAGCCACGACTCAGGCGCCGGAGGTTTTCTTGTTGGCGTGATTTTCTGAGAGGCTCACGAGCCGGTTGTGCTTTCGTTTCCTTTGAGGGGGTAACACGGAGCATGAGCTCCACGGAGGATTCGGAAGTTAATTCACAGAGTAGAGTTGAAAGGAGTTCTTTGTGAGAGAGAAGGGCACAGTAAAGTGGTTCAACGGGGCTAAAGGATACGGGTTCATCCAGCGCTCTACCGGGGAGGACGTTTTCGTTCATTTCTCCGCCATTCAGGAGAACGGTTATCGCACACTGAACGAGGGCGAAACGGTGGAGTTCGATCTGCTGAAGGGTCCAAAAGGCTTTCAGGCAGGTAACGTGGTGCGGGTGCAATAGTCAGTCCCAGTTTCAACCACTGCGAACCCTCTCAGCTTCCCCTGGGAGGGTTTGTAATTTCCGCGAATTTTCCTGAGCCTGCTCGGCGCCCCACAGAGCTACTGAACCATGTGCTACTGAGCAGAGTCCTATTGAACTTCGACGGAAACCAAATCACCGTCGGCTTTTCCGCCAGCTTTGTAATTCACCACGACCGGGCGGTCCGTCCATTCGCAGGAGAATTCGTCCGCCCCGACCATCAGCAATGATTTGTAGTTATCGGTGCGCAGCTTGAAGGTTCTGGCTCCTGACCGCACGGTCAAAATCGCCGTCGGGCTCTGGCTGCAGTCCACGCTCGTCAGTTTCCCTCTCAGGAATTGGACCTTGCGCCTGTCCGGAACTGGTTCCGTCGCGGTCGGCGCGGTCTGATCGGAACTCGAATCCTCATCCCCTTTGCCGGCAGAACTCTCCGGCACCGGTTTGGGATTTGTTGCCGCCGGCGGCTGGGACGATGTGCTCTGCTGCGGCAACACGCCATACTTCTTTAGGGTGGGCAGATCCTGCAGGCTTTTCCTGGCCGCTTGGGCGATTTTAGGGTCTAAGCTGTTCTTGAGTCGGTCGAGCAGCGCCGTGGCGTCGTCCCACTTCTTTCCCGCGAGATCAATCTGGGCAAGATTCAGCAGATACTGCTGGTTGCGCGGGCTGAGCTGAATGGCGACTCGTATCGATTCCGTCGCGGCATGGACGCCGCCGCCCGCCAGTCGCGCCATGGCGAGCATGTTGTGAGCCTCGGCGAAGTCTGGATTCCAATCGACCACCGCAATCAAATCCTGAACCATGTTCGAAACTCCCTGGATCGGATTTCGATTGGACTGCGCGGCTTGGAATTTCACCAGCGCCATGTAATAGCGTACCCAGGGATCGCGGCCGTCGAGTTCCATTGCTCGCGCCAGTTCATCGTTCGACGGATCGAATTCCTTTCTCTCCAGATGTACCCAGGCTAGCCCGCGGTGCGCGATCGCATTGTCCAATTTCGGATCGCTGATAATCGTTTCCAGTTCCTTCCCTCCCTGCTCGCGATGCTCAGGCAGGCGCACCAACATTTCCGCGATCGTTGCCTGGGCTTGCGCGTCGCTGATGTCCAGGACGCTGCTTCCCACCTGGCCGGCTTCGAGCAGGGAAGGGAATTGATACACCGGGCCTGTCGAGTTTGCAGCATTCGCCGGCTTGGTGTTGGCTGGCCCCGGCGACCAGGCAAGAGAGTGGAAGTAGTCTTTCACCGCTTGTCCCAATTGCGCGGCTGAAATACCAAAGGCCTGCTGAATCGCCTGCTCCACGGGAAGCTTCTGTATCTCGACCAATCCGAAATAGGTTCCCGCCTCAGGCAGCTTGTTCTGGTTGAGCAAATAGTGCATCACAATCCACGACTGGGCATAAAACATCGGCGGGTAGCCGGCAGAACTCGGGCGCGTCTGGAACAGGTCCGGCACAGGCAGCCAGGGGCGGTCTAACAATTCCACAAACGATTTTGGCGAATTGGAAATCGCGGAACCTTGGCCAGGCAGAGCGTGTTCCCAAGGTAGGTTCTGGGTGGGGTCGCCGCCAATCTGGGCCTGGCTGTCTCCCAGGCGCAGGCTGGAGAAATATTGGGCAAAGCCTTCGTCAAACCAATCCTGCGTCGGGGGATAGTTGAAATTCAAAAACAAGCGGGCAAATTCGTGAGAGACGGCGCGCCAGCTATCGTCCACCGCAAGATCTAGCACAATGTAGTTGCGATCCTCGCCGGGCAAAAAAAATCCGGGAGGCGAAATGGGCCGGCCCTGGCGCAACGGTGCCACGCGGATGTACTCCTCGTCTGATCTGAGGGCGATGACATCCAGGGGTTGGGGCAGGCGCAATTTGGTTTTTCTAAAGAGCTGCGTGAAGATGTCGCGCATCTGCTCGAGACGCGAAACTACTTCCCGGCCCTTCCTGTCGCCCGCATCGGTGAGTACCGAAAAGTGAGCAGAATTTATCCGGAGCCACTTCGGCTCCGTGGAACGCGCGGACGTCCGAGAGCACAGGCTGCTGGCACAGAGCAGGCTCAGAACAAGAAGTCGCGAGGTAAAGCAGGTACCAGGCATGGGCTTGCCAGCCGCAAATTCCGGACGCAAAGGATGCTACCACGGTGCGGGGATTGTGGATGTTGCCCGACCGCTATTTCGAGGTAACGACGGGCGTCCGTCCGCTTCCCGGCGCAAAGCCCGCACCCGCGTTGGACCGCGAAATCTTCTTCGCAGCCCAGTCCGCGCTGTCAGCCACAACTTCATCTTCGTCGCTTCTCAATTTCTCCAACAAAGGCGCGAAGCGCCGGTCACCGCTGTTGCCCATGGCAATCACCGCGTTACGCCTCAAACCGGTGTGCTTGGCCCGACGCACCGCAGATCCCCGGAACTTTTGCCGGAATTCTTCCTCAGTCATTTCTGCTAACCACTCCAGCGCGGGGCTGACCAACCCGTCCCGAGCCTGAAATCCCAGCACGTTCGTTACCGGAGCCTTGCGGTTCCACGGACACACATCCTGGCAGATGTCACAGCCGAATACATGACGGCCTAAACCCTCACGCATGGCCTCCGGAATCGCCCCGCGCTTTTCGATGGTGAGATACGAGATGCAAAGGTTGGCATCCAGCTGATAGGGTGCGATCAACGCGTCGGTGGGACAGGCCTCGATGCAGCGCGTACAGGTGCCACAGCGATCCGCCGCAGGAAGATCGGGTTCGAGTTCGAGCGAGGTCAGGATCACGCCCAGAAACAGCCACGACCCCAGCTGCTGGTTCAGGATGCAGGTATTCTTGCCGATCCAGCCAACGCCCGCATACTTGGCATACACTCGTTCGACAATCGGCCCGGTATCCACGTAACAGCAGGTTTGCAGGGCCGGTGTGCCAGCTTCAGAGGTCGCCTGGCGCAGCTGGTTCTCGACGGTGCGCAGCTTGCTCATCACCGCTTGGTGATAATCCTCGTGTCCCCATGCGTAGCGGGCAATCCATCCCCGCTGTGGATCATCCGCCTCGCTGGAGTAAGGCTGGGCAGTGTTGTAGTTGATTGCACAAACTACCACGCTACGGACCCAAGGCAGAGTGGAGCGAAGTGACACCCGTTTGAGGACGCCCGACTCAGCGCGGGCCTCCAGGTACTTCATCTCACCGGCGTGCCCGGCTGCGATCCATTCTCGAAAGCGATCCAATTCGTCAAAGTCGTAAACCGGGGCAACACCAACCAGCTCGAAGCCGGCAGCGCGGGCGGCCTGCTTCACCAAGTCCGTAATTTGGCTGCTCTGATTCATCCTGAAATCCGACTTGTTACTCTAAAAGCTATCTCAAAGGGGCCCTTTGGGATAGTTGCCTAGACGGCCAGTGACATTTCCATTTACAAATTGCCTCTGAATTGCGCAACGCCCCGAATATTCAATTGTGTTTGATACCTGGGAGTCGCCCTAGCCCACGCTTGGTCCGCGGGGTTCGACTGCAACATTGCCATGCTGGCTACCCGCGGCATTTCCAATTGTCGGTCGCGCACAGCGATATCGCCAGCGCGTCGAGCACCTCAGCGCGAGACGGGCATAACTCTTTGGTAGTGTTCTTGACCTGCCCCCGCACCCACGGGCTGGTTTATTTTTTGGGATAAGCGGCCTCGAACTGGCGAACGGGAAATGGCTGAAGACCGACGACTGAAGACTGACGACTACACTCCCAATTTCTTCACTTCTTCGTTGTAGTACTTGCGGTAAAGGATGTCCCACTCCTGGCTACCTTCAAGAATCGTGCGCTTCTGGCTCTCGATTTTCTGGCGCGCGGCCTGGTCGATTCTCGCTTCTTGATTGAGCAAGTCTTCGAGAATCTTGCGTATTTCGAGTCGGATGGTATTCCGGTCTTCGATGAAATCCACTGCGTCGATCTCAGCCAGCGCGTCCGTGATCACGTGCGCAACTTTATTCACCTTGTCCCGGCTGACTCTCACAGCACCGCCTTGTACTTACGTACCAGTTCGCTCTTCACTTTGCGAAACATCTCCTGGTAGTTGGCACCGGTACGGCGCATTTCCTCGGAATACGCCTCCAGAATGACGCGCACCTCGTCGTTGATGCGGTCCTCCAGCGACATCTCTTCCAGCATCGAGGCATGCACCTTCTCGGTGACCGCAGGTACGCTTTTGGTCTCGATGTGCCCGCCAGCAATCAGCTTTTTGGTGACTTCGCGGGCCAAGTAGCCCACATATTCTTTGGAAAGAAGCATAGCGCGGATCGAAGTGGCTTGTGAAACAGGTAGTGTAGCACAGGGAGGGTTCAGCACTTAGCCCGCAGCATTCAGCCGTCAGCATTCAGCCAAAGCGAGGGCGCGCGACGGGCACACGGGTGTTAGTGGTTGCATAGTCGGAGGTCGCGGGACCTCAGCGCGAACCGTCTTGGCTGACTGCTGACACTGATTGCTGATTTTTTCTCCCCGTTCAGGGATACAATGCAGAAATAACCGAGCCCTTTATGCCTCCCGCGCCCGACAATCTCGCCGGCCTCAAAGATGACATGATCGCCTTCGTCGAAGGCCACGGCATGCGCCGCTTTCACGGTTACGTCGACTACGAAGAAGTCCAGAGCGTGATCTGGAAGACGGAGGACAATCCCGACAGTTGGAAGGACTTCGTGGAACTGGCCAAAGCCGCGGCCGCGCCCTTCCTTACCATGGACTCCTGGACGCTGCGACGCGAAGAACTCGACCAGATGGTCGAGCGTTTGGGCAATCTCGAGTTCACCAGCGACGAAGACGTGGAAGAGGCGCGCTGGCTGCGGACCTACGTGGGTAAGACCGGATTTGTGCAGCTGGGCTTTGCCCACCACGGCATCATGATGGTCTACGAAGCCTCCACTGACTGGTACGACCACTACCAGCGCCTGCTGGAGCTGTCCGAAGACTTCGGCGGCATTCCCATCGACGAGCCCGGCCCGGACGACGAAATCTAACCTCGATCCTAACCTCAGGTAGGTTCTCGTGTGTCAACCATCGCTATAATCAATTTTTCGGAAACCTGAGATTTTCTTTATGCGCTGGGTTTTAAAAACCGCCGACTCGGCCACGGTGGAAAAGTTGTCCGCGGAATTGAGCGCTCACCCTTCCCTCGGACTGAAAACTCCTCAACTCGTCGCCACGCTCGCCCGTCTGCTGGTGATGCGCGGAATCGGTGAAGGCGAGGGGGCCGAACATTTTCTCGTGCCCACGCTTTCTCACTTGCATTCCCCCTATCTGATGACTGGTACGAAGCCGGCCATCGATCGGATCGAAGCCGCCATCGAGAATAAAGAGTCCATCCTGATCTACGGCGACTACGACGTGGACGGTACCACCGCAATCGTAATCCTCAAGACCGCGATTGAGTTGTGCGGCGGCACCGCTGAATTTCACGTTCCGCACCGCATCCGCGACGGCTACGACATGCGGGACGACGTCATCGAGCGGGCCGCGGCTGCCGGCATCAAACTGATCATCAGCGTGGACATGGGCATCCGCGCCGTTGCTCCGGCGGAGACGGCCCGACGACTGGGGGTGGACCTGATCGTCACCGACCATCATCTTCCTGGTCCGCAAGGCATTCCATTCGCCCTGGCCGTGGTCAACCCCAATCAGCCGGGTTGCACGTATCCGTGCAAAGCGTTGTGCGGAGCGGGGGTCGCCTTTAAAGTCGCCCAAGGCTTGGTGGAGCGGCGAATCCCGGAGAAGGATCGAGGCCGCCTGCTGCGGTCATTCATGAAAGTGGTGGCCATCGCGACCATCGCCGATGCCGTGCCGCTCACCGGGGAGAATCGGGTTTTCGCCAAGCTAGGATTGGAAGGCCTGCGTTCACCAGTGAATCCTGGACTCAAGGCCCTGTTGGAAGTCGCGCAGCTCAGTGGACGAGCTCTAACCTCGGGAGAAGTGGCGTTCCGCATCGCCCCGCGCATCAATGCCGCGGGCCGCATGGATGTGGCCCGCGACGTGATCGAACTCTTCAGCGTGAAAGATCCAGTGCGGGCTCGCGAGATTGCCAATCGGCTTGACCAGCTCAACGGCGATCGTCAGGAGGCAGAGCGCCTTATCCTGAAATCCATCGCATCACGCTTCGAAGAAGAGCCTGCGCTGCACGACGCCTTCTGCATCGTCATCGATGGCGATGGGTGGCACCGGGGTGTAATCGGCATCACTGCCACTCGGGTCGTGGAGCGTTACGGTCGGCCCGCGCTGGTCATCTCCCGCGAGGGCGAGCATGCCCATGGCTCGGGCCGCTCGATCTCCCCATTTCACCTGCTAAACGCGCTGGAATCCTGCGCCGGACTGTTCACGCGCTTCGGTGGACACTCTCATGCAGTTGGCTTCTCGCTGCCCGCCGCGCGCGTGCCTGAGCTGCGCGCGCATCTCGATGCCTACGCCCGCCTTCGCCTGACTCTGGCCGACTTCGATCCCACGCTCAGTTGCGATTCCGAACTTTCGCTTGACCAGGTGACTCCCGAACTTTTCCAGGCTGTGCAGCGTCTGCAGCCTTTTGGCGTGGGAAATCCCCAACCTGTCTTCGCCGCCCGCGCCGTCCGCCTCATGGCTCCTCCCCGGATTCTCAAGGAAAAGCATGTGAAGCTGAAGCTGGGGCCGGCAGTAACTAACAACCTGCAACGGACAACTGGCAACTGGCGAAACGCGATCACCATCGACGCCCTCGGTTGGCACATGGCCGAGCGTTGCCAGCAGGCGGGCTTGCTCCCCGGCGACAATCTCGATATTGCCTTCACGATAGATAACAACGATCATCCGGACTACGGCGGGCTGGAACTGTCGCTGCGGGACTTCAAAAGCCCGACGCAAGAAGCTGGCACCGGGAAGAACGACTCATCCGCTCCCGCGGAAAGCCGCAAAAGCATTTCTGGCGTTTCACCATAGATGGTAGTAACCATCGTGCCGGGCTATTTCTACTTTGATTCCGAACAAACCTTCCAAAGGCTCAGCCTGGAGCATCTGATCTTTGGGCCCCTCGGCGACAATCTTTCCCCTCGACATCAGAAGCACGCGTTCGATTTCCGGAATTACGTCGGAAAGGTCATGCGTGACCAGAATGATTCCAATTCCCATTTTCGCCAGTGAGCTCATGATCTGACGTAAGCTCTGGCGGGCGAAGACGTCTAGAGAGTTGCTCGGTTCATCAAACAACAGCGCCCGCGGTTTATGAACCAGGGCGCGAGCGATGAGTACACGGCGCGCTTCCCCGGACGACATTTCGGAGACTGGGCGGTCCGCGAGGTGTGATATTTGCAATTGCGCCAGAGCAGCATCAGCCAGTTGCCGGTGCCTGGGGTCGACAGCGTGATGCGGAAAGATGCGAACGCTGCTGAAGAAACCGGACAAGACAACATCGCGTCCACAAGCCTCGCCGGTGCATCTGGACATGAGATCATTCGAGACAATGCCCAGCAGTGAACGCAGCTCGAAAACATCCCAGCGATCCCGCTCCAAAATGGTCATCGAAGAGCCTTCTTGGGCTACGGGATAACATTCACGGGTAATCGTCTTGATCAAAGTCGTTTTGCCGCAGCCGTTCGGCCCGAGAATCGCGACATGTTCGTCACTGCGGATACGAAGGCTGAAACTCTCCAAAACGATTTTCTGTCCCCGCATTACCGTGACATTCTGCAAGTCCAATAAAGCAGGCCCATCCATATTCATGGTGTTCTGAGTTTACATATTTGAGTTGAAGCGATGGTGGATTCTGTCGGCGCCTCCACCACCCACGTTTGCCGGCGGTACAGGCGGCCTGCAGGGCACAGTCAAGAGACAGGAGCCTCCCAAACGGCGGTTACCGACGCCAATGGCAGCTATCACCTCTACAATGTTCCCGCCCCGGCAACTCGGCACTATTCGTTGACGTCCAGGGCTTCCAGAGGTATGTGCTTTCCAACTTTTACCTGGGCGTTGGGTCGCACGAACGAGATTCACGCAACCCTCCAACTGGGCTGAGTCAGCGAGACGGTCAACGTCATGGCGGAGGCGACAACCGTCCAAGCGTCATCGGCCATGGTGTCGAGTGCACTGACAAGCAAGCGGCCAACGCTAAAGGCAAAGGCGTAGGCGAGATGTTCGAATATAGCGTCAAAACAGAAAATTACCATCGCCAAGAACCAGTCCGCGCTGGTGCCCATCCTGCAGTCCCACATCACGCCCGCGATGCAGGAGGTCTTCCGCCGCGTTCTCGATCAAAAAAAGAGGCGAGCAGCCCGGAGACACAACTCAAATCGAGCAGCAGGAAGTGGAGGCAATCACCAAAGACCAGGCGCGCTTACTCGGAAACATGAAAACGCTGAAGGGCGGCGCAGAAGAAAAGGCGTTGCTACAGCGTGACACCCGCCAACTCGATTCCCTGCAAGACCGGCTCAATCGCAGGTTCCGAACTTGCTACGGAAAGCGGGGAACTGCCTTTAAACAAGACCAGCCTGGGACGCCCACGTACTACCAGAAGTGTGTGCCTGCACGCTTCCGGCCTGAATTACACTGTCCTCAGATGCCCCTTTCCATTCCCTCCCTCCGGCGCTGGTTTGCGGCAGGCGCCATTGGCCTGGTGCTGGTGGTCGCGGCGGTGTATTTCTACGCCCGGCACAAGGTGCGGAATGCGCTCAAGGAGGTCCCCGCGAAAATTGGTATTGAAGTACAGCAGAGTGCCCGGGGTTTCACCGTCTCCCGCTCCGCGCAAGGGCACACGCTATTCAAGATTCAGGCCAGCAAGGCGGTGCAATTTAAGCACGGCGGCCGCGCCGAGTTGCACGATGTCACCATCACCCTTTACGGGCGGGACTCCAGCCGCTTCGACCAAATCTACGGCGCGGATTTTGAATACGATCCTCAATCCGGCGATGTCACAGGCAAGGGTGAGGTGCAGATGGATCTCGAAGCCAATCCGGGCGGCTGGACTCATCCCGATCAGGCACCTCCCAAAGAACTGAAAAATCCCGTTCACCTGACTACCACCAACCTGCGGTTCAACCAGAAGACGGGAAACGCCTCCACGCGGGACAGAGTCGAGTTCAGGATTCCCCAGGCCAACGGATCGGCGATCGGCCTCAGCTACGTGGCCGACACAGCCATACTTACGCTGGCGTCGCAGGTTGCGGTCGACTTCCACGATTCCACTCCCGTGACGCTGACCGCGGCCAGCGCGACGGTCAGCAGGAATCCGAGGGTGGTCTTTCTGGATCTTCCCCGGATGCAAAATGCTTCCCGGCGCGCCTCAGCCGATAAGGGCACGCTCTTTCTGCGTCCGGACAACACCCTAGATCGAATTCTCGCTAGCGGCAACGTCCGCATGGAGTCTCAGGGTGTGAATCCCGCGATAGTCCAGTCCAACCAGTTGGAGTTGCTCATGGCGGAGCGGCAGGACACACTGCGCAGCGCCACTTTTTCCGGAGACGTCCGTGTGGAAAATTCAGGCACCCAGGCGATGCGGGGGAATGCCGGTCAGGTCGTCCTGAATTTCACCGGAAACAACGTGCTTGCCAACGTGCACACTCAGGAAAACGTCAAACTGGTGCAGCGCCAGCAACCTGCCAAGTCCTCCGCCAACGGGCGCGATGACGAGGCGCACGATGTCGAAGGGCACGCTGTCGGAGCTCAAGAAGTCGAAGTCACAGGATCGGTCATTGACTTCTTGCTAGCCGGGGGCCGTCGTCTCCAGCGCGCCGACACTTCCGGAGCGGCTCAGATTGCCATTCGTTCAACTACTTCGGCTACCGGGCAAACTCTGATTACCGCAGGCAGGTTCCATGCCCGTTTTGACGACTTGGGACAACTCGCCTCAGTCCATGGCGCCCCGGAGGCTCACATCGTTTCGCAAGCCCCCGGCCAACCGGACCGTGTCAGCACCAGCACCATGTTGGACGCATCGTTTCATCCGGGCAGCGGTATTGATTCCATCGTGCAGCAGGGAAACGTTGCCTACCAGGATGCCGAGCGCAAGGCTTGGGGCGGCCGCGCCACCTATACGCCAGCCGACCAGATACTCGTCCTTACCAGCTCACCTCGGATCATTGACGGCGGCATGACAACCACCGCGCGCACCATGCGCATGAACCGTATCACCGGTGACGCCCTCGCCGACGGCGACGTCAAGAGCACCTATAGCGATCTGAAGGCCCAACCTAACGGCGCGCTCCTGGCGTCGTCAGACCCCATCCACGTTACCGCCCGGTCCATGACGGCACACAGCAGCCCGGCGGTTGCTTTGTACACCGGAGACGCACGCCTCTGGCAGGACGCCAACGTCATCGAGGCTCCCTCGATCGAGTTCGACCGCAATCGCCGTTCGGTCATAGCCAGGGGATCGCCCGCTCAATCCATTTCCACTGTGCTGATTCAGACTGAGAAGAGTGGAAAAGTCACGCCAGTAAAGATCACTTCCGCCAGGCTCAGCTACACCGACGGCGAACGCCAGGCGCACTTTGAGAATGGAGTCCAGGCCAAGGGGGCAGACCTCACCATCGTCGCACGTGAGATGGATGTGTTCCTGCAACCACGGGATCAAACCACACCAAATCAGTCAGTTGCAGGAATCGGTGCAGGAACCGATGCTGGAACTGGCGCTGGAACTGGAAAGATCGACCACATGGTCGCCAGGGAGCAGGTGGTCATCACCCAGCCGGGCAGAAAAGCCACTGGGGATGAGCTGGTTTACACCGCGGCCGACGACAAGTTCGTGCTGACCGGCGGACCGCCGAGCATTTTTGATGCCGAACATGGCAAGATTACTGGGGTTTCGTTGACTTTATTTAGACACGATGGTAGGGTTTTGATCGAAGGCAACAACACATCCCCTACAGTCACTCAGACGCAAGTGGCACGTTAAATGCGTACCCTGGCCACCGACGAAATCGGCAAATCCTATCGTGGTCGCCGGGTTGTAAATGGGGTCAGTATTCGGGTAGGACAGGGCGAAGTTGTTGGTTTGCTTGGACCTAATGGCGCCGGCAAGACCACCACGTTTTACGCCATCGTCGGTCTGATACCCCCCGATGCTGGCAGGGTTCTCATCGACGAGGAAGAGATCACGGACGTGCCCATGTATTTGCGGGCACGCCAGTACGGCATCAGTTACCTCCCTCAGGAAGCTTCGGTTTTCCGCAAGCTGACAGTAGAGGAAAATGTCCTCGCCGTGCTGGAAGCCCAGCCCATCTCCTGGCATGAGCGCCGGGAAAAAATGGAAGAACTGATCGACCAACTGGGCTTGGAGCATATCCGGCAAAACCGCGGATACGCTCTGTCCGGGGGAGAGCGCCGGCGCGTGGAAATTGCCCGCGCCTTGTGCATCAACCCCGCATTTATTTTGCTCGACGAGCCGTTTTCCGGTATCGACCCGATCGCTGTCCTTGATCTTCAGAAGATCATCAGTGATCTGAAGGCAAGCGGAATTGGAGTATTGATCACCGATCACAACGTCCGCGAAACGCTGGCGGTCACAGATCGGGCCTACATTATCGATGGCGGAAGGATTTTAGCCTCGGGCATGCCCGAGCAGCTGGCCAGTGATCCCCAGGTCCGCAAGGTATACCTGGGCGAAAGTTTCTCGCTCGTGTGAAAGCACAGTCGTCAGTCTTAGCCAGGTCGAATTCCGCTCAAAGACTGACGGCAGGTTTTTCTGACGACTGAAGACCGACGACTGACGACTAACTATGGTTCTACTCCAACCCAGGCTGCATTTGAAAGTCTCACAGAGGCAGATCCTGACGCCTGGCCTCGTGCAGATGGTCAGCGTGCTGGCGCTCAACAAGCTTGAGTTGCGCGACATGATCACCGCTGAGATGGTCGAGAACCCGGTTCTGGAGGAACTGGAAGACTCCGTTCCACTGCTCGACGATGCCGTGCGCCGCGAAGAAGAGCGCGAACGGGTTGCCCCTGAAGAAAACACCGTTACCGCCGTCGAAAAGAAAGATCCATTCGAAGAAATCGATTTCGGTTCGTTCTTCCAGGAATATCTCGATCCCGGATATCGCAGCCGCGGTGAGATGGAGGAAATTGAGCGGCCGTCATTCGAAAATTTTCTTTCCAAGCCCACGACTCTCTCCGACCATCTGGCCTGGCAACTCGGCGCTCTGACAGTGAGTCCGGAAGTGCGGGAAGCGGCCGAAATCATCATCGGCAACCTGAGTGAAGACGGCTACCTGATCGCCAGCGACGAGGAGTTGCTGGGCACTGCCCCGCCCGCTCCGCCCGAAGTGGACGCCACCATCGCCGCCAGCGTGGTGAAAGAAGCTGCCGCCCTCGGTCTGGCCACAGACGAGGATTCAGATACAAATACAGATACCAATGAGGACAAGCTCGACGCGTCTTTACTCGACGTGTTTTTAGACGATACCGGCAAAGCGCTGCCGCTCGAATCGAACCCTGCCGGCGACCGTTATTTCAATTCCTCCCTTAGCGCCGACGGAGCTGCGATGGCAGCCGCTCCAGAAGCGGTCGCCCCTGAAACGCCGAAACCAGCCCCGGTCGTGGTGTCGCCGCCAGATCTTCTTCCTCAGCGGAAATCCTCTCAGCCTGCCTATCAGCCCAGTTTCAACCTCGAAGAACTACATGAGGCCCTGGATCTGGTGCGCCAAATGGATCCGCCCGGAGTTGCCTGCCGCGACTTGCGCGATTGTCTGCTTTATCAGCTGCGCTACCATCAGCAGCACTTGGCCACCAACAAAAACGGTAACGGCGAAGTGGTCGCGCAGGTCCTTTCCGACGCGGTTGCCATCGTCGACCAGCATCTGCGCGCCCTGCAGAACAAGCAGTACAAGGAAATTGCCCGCGCCATCAACCGTCCGCCGGAAGCGGTGCAGGAGGCTTTGGAGTACATCCGGACCCTCGATCCCCGCCCCGGTCTGCGTTACAACAAGAGCCAGCCGCGGCTGATCGAGCCCGACGTAGCCTTCATTAAGCACGGCGATGAGTGGCTGGTGATGATGAACGAGGACGACGTTCCAGTGCTACGCCTGAACCCAGCCTACAAGCGATTGCTGACCCGCGATGGCAACGACAAGGACACGCGCAACTACGTCAAAGAGCGCTACAAAAGCGCCATTCAGCTCATCAAGAACATCGAGCAGCGCAAGCAGACCATCACCAAGGTCTGCTATTCCATTGTCACCCGGCAACAGGACTTCCTGGAAAAGGGCATCGACCAGCTCAAACCCATGATGATCAAGGAGGTCGCCGAAGAAATCGGCGTGCATCCTTCTACGGTCAGCCGGGCGGTCGCCAACAAATACGCCCACACCCCGCAGGGCGTTTTCGAGTTGCGCTATTTCTTTAGCGAGAGCGTGAACGGCCCCCAGGGCGGCAACACTTCGTTGCTGATCCTCAAGCGTCGCGTCAAGAAGCTCATCGAGGAAGAAGACCCGAACCGGCCGTTGACCGACGAGCAGATTACCCGCATCTTGCAGTCACAGGGTATCCAGGTCACTCGCCGCACGGTCGCGAAATATCGGGAAGACATGCGCATCCCCAGCACCCACCAGCGCAGAGTAAAGAAATAAAAAGAGGCAAGGGAACGGCTTGGGCCGTGCCGCAGAAACCGACCAACATGGGTCGTACTAACAGAGTTCAAACGTGCCTGGAAAGAAAGGGGAGCTCATGAACGTAGAGTTCACCGGCAGAAAGTGTGAAATCACTCCTGCTCTCCGCCAGTCAGTCGAAACCGGCCTGGCCAAAATCCGCAAAATTCTGGGTGACAAATTCGATAGCAAGGTAATCTTGGCGATTGAAAAACACCGCCACAAGGCGGAAATCACCATCAGCCCGCGCAACGGACCGCTGGTCGGTGCGGCTCAGGCAGGCGACATGAAGTCTGCCATCAATCAGGCTATTGATCACCTGGAAAAGCAGGCGGTCAAATACAAGACCCGCTGGCGCAGCAAGAAACGTCATGAGCAAAAGAACCACAACAAGAAATGGAATGGTAAGGGCGCCCAGGACAGTCTGCCTGTCGCGGTGGGACTAGGGGAGACAGCAGAGATTTCACTGGTTGTACACAAGTTTCCCGCGGTAGCCAAGTCCACCGAGGTTCACCTCGTTCGTACCGAGGATGCCGTCGCTGTGCGGCCCATGACCTTGGAAGAGGCAATCAAGGAAGCCCACTTCCGCGACCGTGACGTCTTTGTCTTCCGCGACCTCCAGGGCAAAGTAATGGTCCTGCACCGTACCCGCGAAGGAAAGATGGAGCTGATAGAAGCGCCGTAGCCATGGCTCTCAGCCATCAACCCCGGACGGGTATAAGAAGGCTCTCTCGGCAGGATCGCCAGCGGCAGGAACAAAAATGCTCACGGAGGCAGGCAAAATGCCCAACCAAGAATTAAACCGTTTCGATCTCTGGTCGGTGATCGTAATTGCTTTGACTCTGGTGCTTTTTCTCGGGTCCGTATTCGTCAAAGGATTCACCCACGAACTGCTCCTCGAAGCTGCGGTTTTCCTGGTCTCGATGAAGCTAATCCTGATGGCCCAGAAGAACAGCCTGTCCGCCAGACTTACAGGCCAGCGTCTCGAGCGTATCGCGAGTTTGCTGGAACAAATTCAAAACCAGCCAGCGCAAGGGGGCGAATAAGTCTCGTCGCTGGGGGCCGACAGAGCCGTTCTGGTTTTGGTTTCCGGTTTCCGCTTTCCAGTGTCTGGTGGGGTTGTCAAGACCGATAGCGGATTGCGAGGTGCCAGAGAAGGAAACTAGAAGCTAGATTTCCCCTTCACGGAGGTAGGCCGCAATTCAATATTCCCTATCCCGCCCGAGACCTCAAGCCGCAGAGTGACCGGTGACTTGCCATACAAATCGTTGGAGTATTCGTCGCCCTCGCGTCTGAGCTTGTCCGCGCTGATTGAACCAATGCCTCCCGTGGCATGAACCCGTACGCCCACGTCCTCCGGCAGCAGGATGACCGCATGCCCAACGCCACCCCGTACGTCGGCGTCGAGATCCTTTTTCCAGTCTCCGGTGAGGTCGGCAATGATCTCGCCCGCACCCATTTTGATTTCAAGCCTGGTCAGCGAGAGATCGCCTGCTTTCACCTCACTCCGGCCGGCGCCCATATCGACGCTGAGTTCCATGGGTATGTTGTTACCCAAGCGAAGGTCCCAGTTGTTCTCGGTATGGCCAATGTTGAACTTTCTCCCCGCCTGGGTAAGCTCCAGCTGGCCTCCAAGAGTAGATACTTGGTAGGAAATCTTCGGCTTACCTTCACTCTCCGCATATTTGAAGTCGGCTTCCAGCAACTTGCTGGCTCCCCCGGACAGCTTCATTTCGCCGGCAGGCATTTGGATGTGTATGCGGACAGGTTCCGAGCCTTGCCGGTCGACAGTTTCGACATCATGGACCTGCCGAGAAGCGGTGCTGAAGCTGAGCGCAATTCCGAAGATCACAAGCAGCAGAATGACGGCAATCTCACGGCCGCTAAGCCAAGCCCTGCGGGCGCTATCCTGCGGGCCAAACTGGTCCCAAAGCTTGCCCAACCCCAAAAACACTAGAAGCACCGGCCAATAACGGGACAGCAAAGGCCAGGGGTCTAATCCCGGCCGAACGTTGCTATAGAGAAACAACAGTCCCAAGGCGATGAGCAGAAACGCTCCCACAAGAGACGTACGACGATTTCCCGGCACGAATCACCTCCAGGCCGTGCCTATTATCGAGTACGAAAGCCCTTCGCGATGTTCCCCCGACTCGAGACCGAAGCACATTACTACTACCACCCCGTTCTTTTTACCTGTGACAGATCCTTGGCACTTATTCGAGGGCGCGCGCTTGAGAGCAAAGGTTGGGCGCGATCGCCCGGGCCACCGACCCCGCTTATGTTTGGTGTGGACTTTGGGATGGTAGGAGCAGGCAATCCGCCGAAAAAAATGCCCTAGAACAGCACTTCCCACCGCTGCTCCGGATTTTCGATATTTTCCCCCTTTCGCGCCGAGTGGAGGACGACCAGGGTGCCTCACTCTTCCGATGACACCGCGTGTGCCTCTTCGGTCACTACGGTAAAGCCAGTCAGATTGGCGATGCCGAACGAAGTCGTAATGGCAACGTCGGAGGCATCTCGGCCGGTCGCCACCAGCACGCGCCCAATCCGCGGCTGCGTGTGGCGCGCATCAAAAGTCCACCAGCGGTTCTGCAGGTAGACTTCGAACCACGCGCTGAAGTCCATAGGCGTGGGTTCCTTGGGCACACCGATATCGCCCAGATACCCCGTCGCATAGCGGGCCGGAATGTTGAGCGCCCGGCAGAAAGTGACCGCTAGATGCTGGAAATCGCGGCAGACTCCGGTGCGTTCCGTAAACACATCCAAAGCAGTTTTTGAAGAGCGCGCGTGATGGTATCCGAAGGCCACCTTCCAGTTTACCCAGCCGCAGATAGCCTGCACCCGGCTCCATCCGGGCTTCAGGTGGCCGAACAATTCCACCGCGATATTGGACAGTCGGTCCACCTCGCAGTAGCGGCTGTTCAGCAGATAGCGGAGCGTCTCCGGCGGCAATTCATTCACCGGATGCTCCTGCGCGTCGGGATCAGAAGCGTCTGGGGTTCCCGGGTCCTCGATCAGAGTGGAACCACTCAGCCGCAGTGGTCCCGCCGGCGCCAGCCATCGGGCACAGCGGTTGCCGTAGCTATCCAGGTAGCTCTCCACCTGTACCTCTGGACTGATGCGCACTTCGTCCGGCTCACGCAGATCCTGCGCACGAGAGGGATGCACGTGCAACATTCCAACCATGGCCACAGCCGTGGGAATGTCGAATTGAATGTCGTATCCCAGACGTATCAACACGCGCGGGTCTCCCTCTGCCAGGGGAAAGAGCGCAACCCGTAGCGCAGGCATTATTACCCATCCCAGCGGGCAGGCAGGATGCAAAATCCGAATCGGCAGCAACAGCCGGGTACTCCACTTGCGCCAGGGTGCGGGGGCCCCATTTTTTCGCGCTTTTTGCGAAAAGCGGGGCTTTTCGTCGCGCAGGGCAGCCCTCCCCGAGCAGTCCGCCTCCTACCTCTAACTCAAACAAGGCAAAGGCTTTGTGCGTAAATACATATAAATATAAAAGTACAATTATGTAAATATCAATGTTCCAGGTGGAGCATTTCTTCACTTCTGCGGGGATTAGGAAAATGGTGGGTTAATGCCCGTCGTACCCGTCTCACTCGTCTCGGTGCACAGTCTCCATCGAGAAGGCCGGCAGGCAGATGGCGATGTATTCGGTACCGTCTTCGACGGGGGTGGAATATTGCACCCACTCGCCTCGATGGGCGATCACAGCTTGGCCGGCGGATACATCCATCTCTCCGTGCTTGTGCTTCACGTGCAGAACTCCTTTGAGCACCACGGTGAACTCATCGAACTCGGGCGTTTGTCCAGGCTCTTCCCAGCCCTGCGGACTGCGCATGCGCGCCACGCTCACTCCCGACGTCTTGGTGTTGACGCGGCCAATAAATTCGTCGATCAGTTTCGGTTTTGTCCCCGCGGCAGGGATGCGTGTGGGCTCAGCGACCAGAGTGGGCATGGTTTCTCCTCAGGATCAACACAATAGGATGAACACAATCAATTTACCAAAGGGAAAACCACAGGTTCGAAAGCACCCGGCGGTTCGGCTTATCCCGCGCATGGGAATTCCGTGACCCATCAAGGCGGGAGCCGGAGCGAGGAATTTTCTAAACCGATAACAGGCGCGCTTTTTCGACTTGCATCGCTGCCAGCGCCTCGAGCGGCGGAACCGAGGCCGGTACGGTCAAGGTTCGTTCTGGCGGCGTGGTGCCACTTTGGAAAGCCTTGACCAGCATTTCCAGCGCTTGACCCGTATTCGGCCCGGCGAAGATTGTCGCGGTCAGCAACCCCCGCTTGACCCAGGCCTGACCTGTTTTTGGCAAGCCGTCACATCCGATAAAGGGCAGGCTCAGCCAGCGCTGCCGGGCTGCAGAGTCGGGTAGTTCCTGAAAGGCCTTTCTTGCGCCCAGCGCCATGCCATCATCCTGGGCCGCGATCAGGTCGATACGGTTCTGGTGAGAAGTGGACAACCGCAGCCAGGAGCTTACGGCCCGATAAGAGCTGGCTTCAGTCCACTGCGCTCGCATGACTTTTACCTGTACGTCAGCCGGCTTGGTCTCGTACATCCCGCTGGTGCGCTGTTTCGCGGCCAGGCTTTCTGCGGGGCCTTGAACGTACAGGACCGACCCGCCTTTGGGCAAAAGCGCGGCAAACTGGTGTCCCTGGATGCGGCCAATCTGCTCGTGGTCCGAGCTGACCCCGAAAATTGGAACGCGACTGCTTCTGCGGATTTCGGCAATATATTCGACATTGCGGTTCAGGACCACCCAGCCGATGCCTGCGGCCGCCGCGGCACGAGCCACCTGCGGCAGAGCGGTTCCGCCCACGGGTTCGAAAACGACCCCGTCAGGCTGGGAGTCGGATCGCGACTGAATGACGTTCAGGATTTGCTGACTTTGGGCGATGGAATCGTTGTCGGCGTAGACGATCTGGACGTCTATGCCGAGGCGCTTCGCAGCTGCTTCGGCGTCCGCAGCTTGCTCGATCTGATAATCGTTGTCGTTAGTCGTCAGCGAAACCAGAAACTTTAACTTCTTCATGGAGGTCACGGTGCCAAAATCATACATGGGCCTTGGTTCGCGGGCACAGTGACTGTGGTAACCAATTTAGGTGCCCCGATTCGGCAGTGGTCAGTAAAACTTTTCGGACAAGAGTTTGGCCCATGGCTGCCGCCGAACCTTGGTGACGCCCGGGGCAGTGCTAGAATGCGCACCCTCGGGGGAAAACGTCATGGGCAAAGCGATGATCGCGTTTGGACTGCTGTTTTTCTGCACCTTGTCGGGTTGGTCGCAAACCAGACTCTCAACCCACTGGGAAGAACTCACCGCGGGAGACTTCCGCTCGGCCATCCAGCAGTCGCAAGGCGCCTGTCTGCTGCCTTTCGGCATTCTGGAAAAGCATGGTCCACATCTGCCGCTGGGCACGGATCTTCTGAATGTTCGCTATGCGGCCTTGCACGCTGCCGACCAAGAATACGCCGTGGTTTTTCCTGAATATTATTTTGGCCAGATATTTGAAGCCCGGCACGAACCCGGCACCGTAGCCTACAGCCGGCAATTGCAGCTGGACCTGTTGCAAGAAACCACGGACGAGATGGCGCGGAACGGCTGCAAGAAAGTCATCATCGTGAACGGTCATGGCGGAAACGAGAATTTGCTTCCTTTTTTCGCCCAGAGCCAGATGGAGAAGCCGCACGACTACGTAGTTTATGTGCTGGGGCTGGTTGAACCGCCAGCTGGCGGCCCGCCGCGAAAGAGCACGGGCCCGGACTGGCACGCCGGTGAAGTGGAAACATCGGCGACGATGGTCTCCCATCCCGAACTGGTGCATCTGGATCGAGCCAAGAGCGAGTCAGGAGCTGATCTGGGCAGGCAGAAGCTGGCTGACAACCTCTACACCGGAATCTGGTGGTATGCGCGCTTCCCGAATCACTATTCCGGCGACGGGTCTGCGGCTACCAGCGAGATGGGCCAATACAAAATGAAGGCCTGGATCGATGGCATGGTTAAGGCTATCCGCGCCGTCAAAGCGGATGGGGAAAGCCTCAGGCTGCAGAACGAATTTTTCGAGAAGGCTACACATCCCCTGGAGACGCGCCCCTAACCGGTCACAGCTCGCGGAGCCTGAGCCGGCGACGTAACTTGGGTAACGTTGGCCGAGGTGGGCACAAATGTTACGCTCCCGGAGAGGCAGGAAAATCAGCCGTTTGCGAGGGGGAAGCTGAATGGTAGCCCTAGGCGCCCGCTGGTCCTCGACGCAGCGGCGATACAGCAGAATTCAGCTGTCCCGCCATTCCGCGCCGGTTTGATCAGTTCAGCGCGGCAGCCGTAGCCAAGCGAGACCGCCAGCCATGCCACGCATTCCGATCTTTAGACTCGGCCGCACCCCGGAGCAGATACTGCCTCCTCAGCTGAGCAGTTACACGCCCAAGCTGACCCTGGACGATCTTCAGTTGGGGGTGGATAACCTGCGCCACGATGTGCATCTGAGTCCCCGATTTGTGGAGCAGGCGCGCCTGCGGATTGCGCGACTGATCGTGCGTCACGGTGACATGGAGGGACTGGCGGCCGAGACGCCGGAACCAAAGGCCGGCCATCACTTTGTGGGATCGATGGCGAGGCTGCAACCGTCAAAGGCGAACCCTTCGGAACTCAAGTCGCTTCTGGCCGACCTGCACGTGTCGGCACTCAATCGCGCTAAGGCGGCGGAAAATCTTTCCGTAGACGTGCTGGCGCGAGTGGCCATCGTCAAATTCTTGCGCATCGAGTTGAACTCCCAATTTGCTCAACTGCTGGAGCGTGGCCGCATGATGCTCAAGAGCTACGAGGGGGTGCGCCAGCAGAGGGCGCTGGAATATCGCGAGCGGGTGGCCGGCTTCCAGGTGGCAAAAAAAATCATCCAGCGCAAAACCGGGCAGGAGCTGTTTCGCATCCTGCGCGAGATTGAGAAGGAAACACTGGCCCGCACCCGCCGTTCGCTGTTCGGCAATCGCGGCGAGGCGGAATACAAACTCTTCCTCAACCCACTGCTCTTCACCGAAGACGGATCTGACACCTACCTGAACGCCGAGCATTATGTGATGCTGGGCAATTTTGATCGCGACCCGGACCGGTTTTCTAATGTAAGAAGAGTGACCCGCGACTTCCTGCTTTCGCTGAATCTGGGAGGAGAAGCCGAGGACGACAGCGTGGTCGACGGCTGGCTGAATGTTCCAGAGAACGCCCATGAACTGGTGGGTTCGGGTCAAGTCGACGAGACCACTCGCGAAGGCCGTGCCCAGAAAACACGGCTGGAGTCCTGGGTGGAGTTGCTGGAGCGCGAGCGGCTCATGGAGCACATAATCGCCTCCTACGAGGTGGTGCCACTGCTGGCCGAATACTCTCCGCGCATCAACGCGCAACAATTGAAGCATGCCCTGATCTCACGCGAAGAGCGCGACCGAGTGGAGAAGCTGATCGAAGAGCACGGCAAACTTTCCGCCGGGAGCCTGTACTCGGCCATGGCGCGCTTTGCCGCGTGCCGTGGAGCCGAACGGACCAAACTGGCGGCGCGCTTTCTGCGCGACTTCCTGCGCTATCACCGCGACCTGCGGCGTCTGGAGGCGCTGAATTCTGCCCTGGACAGCGGCAATCTGATGGGGAATTCGAAGATGCGGGAACTTTCGGCCATGAACAGCACGCTCTATGAGTTCTTGTTGCCGGAGGAGCAGAAGCCATCCGAAGACAAAGTCCTGCGTCATGTGATTCTGAAGGCGGATGTCCGGGACTCGTCACGGCTTACGCGATCGTTGCTGGAAAAAGGCATGAACCCGGCTTCCTACTTCAGCCTGAATTTCTACGGTCCCGTCAATAAATTGCTGGCCAAGTACGGCGCCCGCAAAGTGTTTGTCGAAGGCGACGCCCTCATTGTCGCGCTGCTGGAACACGAAGGCGAGGCGCCGCTGGCGGTCAGCCGGGCTTGCGTGCTGGCGCGGGAGATTATCGAGATCGTGCGTGGCTACAACCAACTGCTGGAGCGCTCCGGACTCCCCACGCTGGAACTGGGGACGGGAATTTCGTTTCAGGATTCGGCGCCCATGTACCTGATGGATGGGGAACAGCAGATCATGATTTCCGAAGCCTTGAACGAGAGTGACCGGTTGTCCTCCTGCAGCAAGCGGGTGCGCAAGGCCATCGCAGGTGTGGAGAGCCCCTTCAATGTGTACGCCTTTCAGGCGCTCAACGATGCCGACGCCGCAGACAGTCCGGAAGACTTCATCTTCAAATACAATCTGAATGGGATTCGCATCAGCGAGGCGGCATTCGCCCGCTTGCGGCAGGAAATCTCCCTCGAGCCTTGCCAGCTTGACTTGCCGGCGCTATGGGGCAGCGAAGTTTTCCAGTTGCACCGCGGCCTGGTTCCCGTCGGCAACGACATTTTCAAGAAAATCCTGGTGCGCTCCGGCCGCATTCCGCAAATCGACCCCCAGAAGTTCTCTCTGCAGCGCTGGACCGAGCAGCGCTACTACGAGGTATGCTCCAATCCAGCGATTTACGCCATGCTGGAAGGGAAGAGTGCTAGGAGCAGTGGCTAGTTTCGCGTAGCCAGTTGCAAGTCTTACGGCTGGGGAAGGGCATGACCTCAATCGCGCCCTGAGAGAGGGAGACAGGCCCAGCTCTCAACCCAGCCCAACGGCTGTTTATTTGCTTAGAACCCCCGCCCCCAGGGGTCGCCACCGGGCTGCAAGCACCGGGATAAACCAGTGGAAATGTTTGGCGTTCGTGGCAGGCGGTCATGATCTCGTTTCTGCTCATTCGGGCGGGTGAATTGCAGACATCGTCGCCAACCATGAGTCTCCGGCATGGGGACTCGGGTTGGAGTGCATGCGCCCCCTGCCGCCTGGCTACTCGCATCGCAGGGCCACGACCGGCTCCATGCGCGAGGCCTTCAGTGCCGGCCATGTGCCAGCCGTAACCCCGACCAAAGCGAGAATCACAAAAGCCATCAGCATCACACTGCTGGAAGTCTTCAAGATGATGTCGCCGTCGTGATTGGCGGTCTTGTACATCTCGGAGTAGAGCGGCATGGGAGGAATCGCGTGCGCCAGCAGAACGGAGACCAGCAGTCCCACCGCGCCAGCAGCGAAGGTAAGCACCAGTGCTTCCACCAGGAATTGAAACGCGATGTCGCGCTTGCGTGCTCCCAGAGCTTTGCGCAAGCCTACTTCTCGGGTGCGCTCGGTGACACTGACCAGCATGATGTTCATGACGCCGACGCCGCCGACGCCCAGCGTCAACACGCCAATGAACCCGAGGATCAGACGCAGCGCGATTCCGAACTGTTGAATCTCTTTCGTATCTTCCACCGTGTCCCACTCGGGGCTGGATTTGTCGTCCTTAGGATCGAAATTGTGGCGGCGGGCAAGCACCTCCCTCACCTGCCTGAGGGCCGCCGTGTGCTGGAGCGGCGCGACCGGCTGGAACACAATCATCTCGGGATCGCGCTGGTCATTGATATCTCTCAGGCTTTCGAAAGGGAGGAACGCGTTCTCATTGTCGGGACCGTTGTTGGAGGAATCCTGGATTTTCAACTGCAGCAATCCGATCACATCCCAGCTCTGCCCATTGATGGTCACGCGCTCGCCGACCGGATCACGATTGCCAAACACTTTCTTGGCCGCATTCGGGCCAAAGATGAGAACGTGGCGGTGTTCTGCGAAATCGCTCTCCTCGAAGTAGCGACCCCCGGCGATGTTGAGCTTGCGCATCTCCCGGTAGGGATACTGCACCGCCTTGGAGGAGACGGAGATCACCTTGTTACCGTACTTGTAGGCGATGGGGTCGTCCCATTCGGCGCTGACCAGGCGCACCAGCGGAGCTTCGTCACGGATGGCCTGGAGGTCCTCGTACTTGAAGTGAATGCGTTTGCCGGCGCGCTGTCCGCCTGCCTGCAGGCTGGTCTGGCCTTGCCAAACCATGATGACGTTGTTCCCAATTCCCAGAAACGCGGCGAGCACACCCTGGCTCACGCTTTCGCCATAGCCAAGCAGGAGCACGACTGTGGCGAGTCCCCACACGATCCCCATCATGGTCAGGACGGAACGCAGGCGGTGGCGCGAGAGCGCCTCCCAGCTTTGCCGGATCAGTTCCTTGATGCGCATATGGTGACCGGTTGCCTACTCCTGACGCAGACACTCGATGGGACTGAGCGCCGCCGCACGCTGCGCCGGATACATTCCCGCACCCATGGTGATGAGCCCTAATGTCACCAACGACTCGATGATCGCTAGCGGCGAGATCACGGGGTGGGGCACGACGTCCGGCAATTGCAGATGACTAACCAGGAGGCAAATCCCGATGCCGATGCCGAGCCCGAACGCTCCGCTAATGATCATGAGCGCGGCCGACTCGGCAAAGAACTGATTGCGGATATCGCGCGCGGTCGCACCCAGAGACTTACGTACGCCAATCTCTCGGGTGCGTTCGGTGACGCTGACCAGCATGATGTTCATTACGCCGATGCCACCGAGCGACAGCGTCATCAAAGCAACCGCGCCGAAGAAGATGGTCATGACGTCGAAAATTCGCTCCACCAGCTTCGAACCGTCGAGCGTATCCCAGATGAAGAGGGCGTCTGTGTCGGTGGGATCGAAGTGGTGCTCGCGTCCGAGAATCTGATAGATCTGACGCATCGCCTTTTCGTGCTGTTCCGGATCAGCGACTTCGACCACCAGGTTGTTGATGAATCCCTTCGAGATGCCGGGCCTATCGGGTGGGGGAAAATCGCGGGCCATGGCAGCGTAGGGAACGAACAGCTGGGTATTGTCGGGGCCGCTCCCGTAACTGCCATTCTGTTTTTTCTTCTCCAGCACACCGATGACGGTATAGGACGAGCCATCCATGGTGAGCATTTCGCCGATGGCCGGCTTGCCCGCAAACAACTGCTCCCGCGATTCCACCCCGAGAACAACCACCCGCCGGGCTTCTCTCTCGTCGGCATCGGTCATCAGACGTCCTTCCTGCACCTTGAGCGAGCGAAAGCGCTGGTAGTCAGGCCATACGCCGCGCACGGGCCGCGATGCCGCGTTGTAGCGGCTGACTTCGGCGACGCTGCGCCGCAGTTCGGGGCTTACGGTCTTGATCAGGTACCCTTCGTTTTTGATGGTGTACGCATCCTGAATGGACAGGTGAACCGGGCGTCCGGCGGCATAACCGCCGGCCTGTTCGCTGGTGCGCCCGCCCCAGACGATGGCGAGATCGACGCCGATGGTCTTGAGGCGTTCCTTCTGATCCCGGCTGAATCCCTTCCCCAGGCCGACCAGCAAAATGACGGAGGTGATCCCCCAGATAATCCCGAACATGGTCAGGAAGCTGCGCAGTTTGTGCGCAGTCATGGAAGAGGCGGTCTGCCGCAAGACCTCCTGGATGTTCAAGAGCTGAAGACCTCCCGTCTCTTGGACGTCCCGGACAGGCTTATGTGAGCCCAGAGGCGCATGTCTGTCACATACGCGCCGCTTTATGTTTTTGTTCCGAGGGGAAGAGGTTTACTTTTGGCGCAAACCATTTGAAATCCAGAGCTAAGGCTACAGCGACTTCACGCGACCGCCTAGGCCCCCGCGGTCAGCTTGTGGCTCTTGGTCTGCGCGATTCCGTACTGGCGGATTTTGTAGAGCAGCGCTTTGTAACTGATCTGCAACAGCGCCGCAGCCTGCTTGCGGTTCCAGTTGGTCTGATCGAGCGCATGCTTGATGGCTTCAGCTTCCGCTTCGTCCTTGGCGCCGCGCGCCACGGATTTTAGCCCGCCACTTGGCTCACCGGGACCGTGCGGCGCGTCGAGCTTCGTCCCGTGGCCGCTGTCGCGAGGTTGCAGTTCCTGCACCGCCAGCTTCTCGTCGCCCAGCACCAGATAGCGTTTGATGAAGTTGTTAAGCTCGCGCAGGTTACCGGGCCAGGAATATTCCTGGCACGCCTGCAGCATGTTCGGAGAGAGCGGCAGCGGCGGCCGCGCGTACTGCTCCGACATGCGCGCCATGAAATGCTTCAGCAGAATGGGGATTTCTTCTTTCCGTTCCCGCAGCGGAGGCAATTGCAGCGTGAAAGCGTTCAAGCGGTAGTAAAGATCTTCGCGCAGACGCTTGCTGGCCAGCGCTTCCGGAATGTTGATGTTGGTCGCGGCCAGGATGCGGACATCTACTTTGATAACCGAACGGCTGCCCAGGCGCGAGAACTGCTGGTCCTGCAACACGTGCAGCAGCTTGGCCTGCAACAGCGGCGGCATCTCCCCAATTTCGTCGAGCAGAATCGTGCCCTTGTTGCACAGCTCGAATTTGCCGGGCTTGGTATGGTTGGCGCCGGTGAACGCGCCCGCTTCGTAACCGAACAACTCGCTTTCCAGCAAATCGGCCGGCACGGCCGCGCAATTCACCTTCAGGAAAGTGCGGTGGGCGCGTGGAGACAGCTTGTGTATCAGCCGCGCCACGACTTCCTTGCCGGTGCCGCTTTCCCCCAGCATCAGGACGGGAATATCCACGCCCGCAACCAGCGCTGCTTGCGAGCGAATCTTGCGCATGGCCGGACTGGCAGCCACGAAAAATACCTCGTCGGCGAGTTCTTCGACCTCGCCCGCAAAATTCTGCTGGTTCTTGCCCAGGCACTGGTCAAGGACGGCGTCCAGTTCCGCTTTCTGGAAGGGCTTGGTCAAGTAATCGTGCGCGCCCAGTCGGATCGCCTGCACCACTTTGCGAGTATCGCTGACGCACGAAAGCATGACTACCTTCATACCCGGCACAAGCTGCCGCAATTGTTCCAGCGTCTGCAGACCGTCGATGCCGGGCATGAGCAGGTCGAGCAGCACTAAGTCGGGCCGCAGACCTTTTTCCACCCGCTGCAGCGCTTCCTCGCCCGTCGAAGCGGTTTCGACCTTGTAGTCATCCACTTCGAGCAGGGTGCGGATGTAACGCAGCATCCCTGGTTCGTCATCCACCAACAAGATGTTGACCGCCTCGGTCATTTATTTTTCCCTTTACTGGGGGCGATGACAGCCGGCTTGAGCGGAACGATAAACGAGAATTTCGCGCCCGACCCCAGCTCGCTTTCCACCCAGATCTTACCGCCCATGGCGCTCACCAAGCGGCGCGCGATCGCGAGTCCCAACCCCATGCCTTCGATTTGCGCTTCATTTCCCGGCAGCCGAAAGAAATCGTCGAAAACTTCGATGTGATATTCCGCCGGAATTCCCGGCCCAGTATCGGAAACGCTGACCTTTACCGAATTCGGCAGGGGATTATTCTGCCTCCGCCGTTCGCCCGGCCTAGCCGAGCTGTTGGGGGTGCGCCGCTCCCACATGTAAGGCTCGGCGTGCAGCCAAACCGTGCCCCCACTGGGCGTGAACTTGGAAGCATTTTCCAGAAGATTTGAGATCACCCGCTGCAGCTTGGCCGAGTCAAAGGTAAACTCCGGCAATTTCTCGTTGGCCAGAAAATACAGCGCCAGGCCTCGTTCCTGGAACCGGTGCGCCCAGAGACGGCAGACCTCGGACAGGCAAGGGTTGACGTTGCCAGTCTCGTACCGCATCTTCATCTCGCCGGTTTCGAGCACGGTGTAGCTGAGAAAATCCTGTATAAAGTCCTGTAAACGCTGCCCGCTGGCCTGCATGTCCCCGAGAATCTCCCGCTGCCGTTCGTTGAGCGAGCCCAGTTTTTCATTCTGCAGCAGTTCGATGTAGCCGTTCAAAATTGAGAGTGGAGTCTTGAGGTCGTGAGCAGCTGACCCAAGGGCGTTCGTGGTTCGTGAGGAACGTTCCCGCAGCTGGTTGTACTCCCGCAGTAATTCGTCATAACTCAGGGGATCGACAGGCATAGGTCCGTCTGGAGTCGGCTCCACCTTCGCCACTACCGCGCTGGCGTCCTGAGCTCCTGCTTCCCGAGAAAGACACGTATTTTCCGGCGCAACGCCCATAGATGAAAAACTCACAGGTTGGCTTACCGGGGAGGGGAAAACTAGCCGAACGAACCAGATTCCGTACCCTAGAAAGCGTATGGCACCGCTTTTACAGTGTCAACGGAAAATGCAAGCATGTAGTAACGAAAGGGAAAAACCTTGCGTTTCTAAGCGCTTCAAAGTTCGAGGTTAAATGCCTTTCATGCGGAGAATAAAAGGAGAAACAAATAGGGTTGCGACGGGGTTCGAAGGCGGATTTATGCGGAATCACCCGTAATCTTCCCGGTTTGTTACCGCAAATGACCTCAGCGGCCTGGCAAGTTTGGCCCCCAAGGTGCGGGAGAGGGTTATCTCGCGTCGAGAGGGGTCAGTTTGAAGCGTCCCGCGAATCCCGAAGCACAGCGCCGACAATGGCCGCGCCTCCCCATCGCTATCCCGGTTTTCGTTCGTAGCCGCGACGAAAAAGGCAAAGATCTACTGGAGTTTGCCACCGCGCTGAACATCTCCGCCGGCGGCGCGCTGGTCGCGGTCCGCCGCTCTTTGCCGCTCTCCGCGCAGGTTTTGCTCGAAATTCCCAGCGCACCCCTGAGCGCGGCAAACTCGCTACCCAAGGCAGCACGCAATCTCCGCGCCCGAACTCTCTGGGTGACGCACGCGGATGGCTACCATCTGGTCGGGCTCAAATTCTCTCGTCCGCTGCTCGCCCAGGCCGCGCGTCCGCCCTCTCGTCCAAGGAAAGTTGCTTCTGTTCTGTGAAAAGATTTTCCCACGGCCAGGCTCGCCTTCCAGGCGCAGCCATGTGCGTTGGCGGAGCGCGCCCCGGCCCGCCATAAATCATGCAAGTCAATCAATATAAATAACTTAACTAATAAATGAGGCCCGGATTCGGGGAATTTTCCTGGGTTTGGCTCTCGGGGTGCACAGTATGGTTCCGTAGCACCGGGCCCTGGGCCACTCGACACTCATGACAACTATACCTTCCGTCACTTCGCTGGCTACTTCACTGGGAGAGTTTCCTCCCGAGGCCGTGATTTTCGGCCACTCTGAGGTCATGCAGTCGCTGCGCGACCGCATGGACAAAGTAGCGAGCGCCAACGTTCCTGTCCTGATTCAGGGCGAAAGCGGCACCGGCAAAGACATCATCGCGCGCATGATCCACGGGCTTTCTCCCTGGCGGAATGGACCTTTCGTCAAGGTTAACTGCCCTGCGATTCCGGGCACGCTGCTGGAAAGCGAGCTCTTCGGATACGAAAAAGGCGCCTTCACCGGAGCCTACGGATCGAAACCGGGCCGGGTGGAGTTGGCCCATCGCGGTACGCTGTTCCTCGACGAGATTTCTGAACTCGACCTCGGTCTGCAATCCAAGCTGTTACAGCTGCTGCAGGACGGGCAGTTCTGCCGCATCGGCGCTCAGGAAGACAAGAAAGTCGAAGTGCGCGTGGTCTGCGCCACCAACCGCGTGTTGGAAGTGGAAATCGAAAGCGGCACGTTCCGCCAGGACCTGTTCTATCGCATCAACGTGGTGAACCTGCAGATGCCGCCTTTACGCGAGCGGCGCGGAGATATTCCCGACCTGGTCGCCTATTTCCTCGAATACTACAACCGCAAGTACAACTGCCGCGCCCGCACGCTTTCGGCGGATTTGATGGCCTCGCTGCAGAAACATCACTGGCCGGGTAACATCCGCGAGTTGGAAAACCTGATTAAGCGCTATGTGATTTTGGGCAACGAAGAAGTCATCAGCAGCGATCTGGTTTCGCACCAGCAGGAATATGCCGTTCCCGACATCAACTACGATGGGCCCATCGCGCTAAAGACGATCACTCGTCAGGCCACTCGGGAGCTGGAACGCAAGGTAATCCTCAAGGTGTTGCAAGCTCACCACTGGAATCGCAAGCAGGCGGCCCGCGCCCTGAGCATCAGCTACCGAGCCCTGCTCTATAAGATTCGCGACGCCGGTCTGCCCCCCAACCGCTCCTCCCGCCGCCGGCCGGACACGCTTCCCACCCAGGACGTTGCCGCCGACTGAAGCCGACGTCAGTGTGGGGCGCACACTTTATCCGCCGCCTTTGAAGTTTTTCCGCGTAGTTCCTGGATGTCTATCGCACGGCTTGAACGAATTTCGAATACCTAGAGGCCAAGTCAAAGGGGGCGGATAAGAGTGTCCGCCCTACACGAATGCGGGCCTCCCGCCCGTGCTCCCCATCACAGGCCCGCGGTGGCAATGGCCAAGAATCACCGCCCTCATCCTGAGGAACTTCAGTTTCGAAGGATGCGGCGCGCACCAGTCCACACCCCTCGCACAAGAATCAGAATTCCAATCTGACCACTCCCCCACCTGGCGCAGCCTTGACGAGCTGCCAGAGCAAGCTGGTAACCTTACCTAGCAGCCTAAGTGGACAAAGCAAGGCCAGGTAATCGATCGCCCTTGAGATTCCAGTGATCCCGAACTACCCATCGATGCGCGCAATCCTCACCGCAGCCCTGCTCATCGCGTGCTTGGCTGCGCCGGCGTCGCGAGCCGACGAAGGCATGTGGACCTTCGACAACTTCCCCGTGAAGGCGGTCGCAACCAAGTATGGCTTCACTGCTTCGCCAGCCTGGCTCGATCACGTGCGTGCCTCATCGTTGCGGATCGCGGGAGGGTGCTCCGCCTCGTTCATTTCTCCACAGGGCCTGGTCATGACCAACCACCACTGCGTCGTCGACTGTGTCCAGGCGCTGTCGACGCCCCAGCAAAATCTCGTCGAAACCGGTTTCACCGCTCAGAGCGCCGCGGAAGAGCGGAAGTGTCGCGCATTCGAGCTCGATCAACTGACCCAGATCCGCGACGTGACGGCAGAAGTGCGGCAGGCGCTCGCCGGCAAGACCGGCGACGCCGCCAACGCGGCGCTGCACGCTAAAGAGGCCGAGCTCCAGCAGAGCTGCGGCTCCGATCCCAGCATCCGCTGCGACCTCGTCTCGCTCTACCACGGCGGCGTCTATGATCTGTACCGCTATAAGCGGTACGACGATGTGCGCCTCGTGTTCGCGCCGGAGTTCCCGATCGCCCAGTTCGGCGGCGATCCGGACAACTTTAACTTCCCGCGCTTCGACTACGACCTCGGCCTCTTGCGCGCCTACGAAGGCGGTCATCCCGCCTCCAGCCCCGATTACCTCAAGTGGAGCGCGAACGGTTCGAAAGACGGCGATCTGGTGTTCGTATCTGGCAACCCCGGCGGCACCAGCCGCGAGCTTACCACTTCGCAATTGGCGTTTCAGCGCGACAAGATTTTTCCGCTCCAGATGCCCAGAGTCGCGGAGTATCGCGGGCAATTGGAGCGCTTCATCAATGAAGGCCCGGAACAGGCGCGCGAGGCCGACGAAGACCTGTTTTTCATCGCGAACTCATTCAAGGCGTACTTGGGGCAGCAGCAGGCGCTCCTGGATCCAGAATTCTTCGATATTAAGTTGCGGGAGGAGCAGCGTCTTCGCCAGGCGGTTACATCCGACCCGAAGCTCGCTGCAGACCGATCGGCATGGAACGACATCGCGCAGATCCAGGGCGTGCGCGCACAGCTTTTCACGCGACGGGCGGCGACCACCAACTTCCTTTTCAATTCCGGCCTGCTCGGTCACGCGATCAGCTTAGTGCGCGCCTCGGCCGAGCGTAGTAAACCCAACGGCGAACGCCTGCCCGAATACACCGATCAGGCACTCTTCCAGATGCAGCAAGAGATCTCCGCGCCCGTCCCCGTTTATAAGGATCTGGAAGAGCTCAACCTGGCGTACCTGTTCACGTTCATACGGCGTGACCTCAGTACAGACGATCCCTTTGTTCGGAAGATGCTGGGCAAGGAGTCACCGGAACAGGTCGCGCACAGGCTCGTCACCGGAACCCATCTGGACGAGGCCAAGGTCCGGGAAGGACTGTATGCCGGAGGTCAGGCCGCGATAGCGGCGTCGACCGATCCTATGATGCTCTTCGCCGCTTCAATTGATCCCGATCTGCGGGCGGTGCGTAAGCAGTACGAGGCCCAGGTCGATGCCCCAACGCGAGCCGCGGCCGAGCGGATCGCAAAGGCGCGTTTCGCCGTCTACGGGACCAGCGTCGATCCCGATGCGACCTTTACCCTGCGGCTCAGCTATGGCACGGTGAAGGGCTTCACCGATGGGCAAGGACGCGTGGTAGAGCCGTACACGACAATCGGTGGTCTCTTCGGCCGTGCTACGGGTGCGCCACCGTATGCCCTGCCGGAAAGTTGGATCTCCGCCAAGCCGGCATTGAACTTGGCGATGCCGATGAATCTCTCGACCACCAACGACATTATCGGGGGCAACTCGGGCAGCCCGCTGATCGATAAAAACGCCGAAATCGTCGGCTTGATCTTCGACGGAAATATTTTCTCGCTCGGCGGCGACTACGGCTACGATCCGGCAAAAAATCGTTGTGTTGCGGTCGACAGCCGGGCGCTGCTCGAGGGTTGGCGCAAGGTGTACCACCTCAACCGGATCATTGATGAGATCGAGTCCGCGCGTCGCTAGCACGGCTGAGCATCGACCGCTTTTCTCAGGGGTGATCACAGTCGGTGCATGCGAAGATCTCGGACGGGCTTCACCATGCGCCCAAGTTTTACCCCTCGCCCTGGATCGAGCCCGAGTCGTTCATTCTCGAATCGCAGCCTACAAGTTGTCCCGAAAATCGTTAGCCGAGGGCACGACTGAGCTGCGCCTTTTCGATGTACGTGCGTGCGATGTAGGCGTCCACGCCCGTCCTCCCGGCGATCCGCAAGAGCGACGTGGGGACAGGCGCGCTGACCGTTAAGACGGGCCAGGCTCGCCAGCAGACTTCAGTTCGCATTGCCCGCAGCTGAGGAAGCGGCCGTGCCATCCGCGCTAGACAATTGCCGAGCTGTGATGAAAGCCGCTGTGAGTGCACTCCAGAGCTCGGAATTTCTCCGTGTGGCCAGCCCCAGTAATACAGGATTGAGGGTATTGGACGACAATCTGCTGACTTTTAGGATAGTCGCAGGATTTCGGCCATGTACATTTCACGGCGAAGGCGCAAAAAAATCTTCTTATATCTCTGGGTAACCGTCTCGGGGATCGCATGCGGTTTAGCCGCTGGACTGATGCCGCAAATATCCACCACGCTGAAGTAAATTTGGCGAGGTGAAATTGAGTGTGTCGAGATCTTTGTCCCCCCCAATTAGGTTCGCCTCGCGGCATGGTGCGCGGCGCTGTTGCGCGTTGCGCAGATTCGTTGTCGCTGGTCGGCCATTCAGACTCTCCAGTAGTCCGGTCGCCACTGCCCGACGGTTTTCTTGATGTCGGCATTCGAAAGCTTCTCTGACAAGGCTTTGGCTGCCAGTGCCGGTAGCTCGGCATCGGAAGCAAAGCGCAGCCCCACTAACTGTGATTCCGAGAGTTCTCCAATGCGAGCCCGCATAGGCTTGTCCAGCAGAATGGCAAGCCGCAGCCGCTCCTCGAGCCGGATAATCCGGTCCTGCAACTTGAGCGCGTAGAGACGTATCTTGAAAACGGCTGCGGTGGCTGCCAGCATGAAAACCACCAGCCACGCTGAATGCAGTCCCGGATGCGTCGCCAGATGCACCACGGAGATGATGGCGGTAATGGCAAACACCGGCAAAATGAAGAAGTGAAATGGCGGATCAAGCCGGGAATGATTGGAGAAATTCTGAGGAACTTTTTCGGCCATGCTGCGCTCCTTGCGCGAGTCGAAAACCAGTACTCTACCCGAGGCGTCGCGCAGAACCGAAGTCCGTAGCGCCGCCCCACGCCCTCGGGGCAGCCGGCAGAGCTTGCCCTGAGCGCAGTCGAAGCAACGCCGGCGCTACATTTATGCGATCACGATCTTAGCGAGGTCTGACGTCCAACGCCCGAAATCTGACCCCTATTGCTTTTTCTTCTTCCCAAACAGCCCGCCTAGCGCATCCACCGCAGAGTTCCCTGAAGGATTCTTACCCTTCTGCCCGCCCAGGAGGCCGCCTAAACCGCCTTTCAACTGACCGCCCACCATGCCCTCTACGTCGGGCATAAATTTTGGATCGGACGTAGTTCCCTGGATGAAAAAGGGAATGCTACCGCCCTTGCCTCCGATGCCCGCGAGCTGCGTGAGCCCAGTCACTGCTCCGCCGGACAGGCTTGCGTTCATCTTGTAGTTCAACGCCCCGCCGGGGCTGATGGTTCCGTCTCCGGTAACCGTGCCGAGAGCGGGAATGGTCAGGTTGATGTTCTGCGTACGCACGCCCTCGGGGGCGACGCGCGCATCGGTGCTCAGGTTCTGGATGGAGGTGTCCGACCCAGTCTGGGTGCCAGACAGTGCGGAGATGGCCGACATCTTGGAGGCGAGATTGAAGCGGGCGAGTTTGGTCTGCGCCAGACGAATCGGGCCGGTGATGACCAACTTGTCCGCTGGGCCGGCGATTCCCAGGTTGGCGGAAAGGGTTCCGCCCTGCAGCGACGATCCGGAGGGCAGGATGATGCCCAGCGCGGGCAGCATGGCCTGAAGATCGTCCACCGGCATGCCGTCGGCATTGAGTTTCATATTGAGCAGCGTCGATTCTCCCTGCGACTGGTAAGTGCCGGTGAGCTTGGCCAGGGCCTTGCCCAGAGAGACATCGCCCTGGGTCAGGGTTCCGGATTGCTTTTGCAGGTCGTAATCGGTGGCATACTTGATTTCCACGGGGCGTCCCGCTGGCGAACCCTTGGAGGCCAGCTTCAGCTTGTCGGCCTTCAGCGTGCCGCTGGTTCGTGCCAGCTTGCCATCGGAGCTGAGGGTGCCATCAAAGTCGGCGAGGCCCGCAATTCCGGTAGACGGATCGACGAATCCGGAGGCAGCCAGGTCGAGACCTTTGACGTGGACTTGCGCCTCCAGCGGACTCGCCGAAACATCGCTGGAGTTAATCGGGCCAGCCTTGCCGTCAAGTTTCAGGCTGCCGCCGGCGGGAAGATTCGCGGTCATCGTAAAAGGGAACTGTGAGGTCAGGGAAAAGTCGCGCACACTGATGTTCACGTTGTCATATACATGAGGCTTGATCGACGAGTTTGCCCGATTTACCGATAGGCGGCCATCTTTCACATCCAGCTTGCTGACCGAAAGATTTGCCGTGGACGATGGCGACTCCGGGGCCGCCGGCTTCGTCGCAGCTTCGGACTTGTTGCCCAGGCTGGAGAAGTTCCATTTTCCCGCGGCGTCACGCAGCAGAGAAATCTCCGGCCGGTCGAGCGTAACATCGGTGACGTGCAAAATCTTGGAAAAGATCAGCGGCATCACTTCCACGCCGACCTTCAGCGCCTTGGCGCGGATGAAAGGATCTTTACTGAAAGCCGGATCGTCTGAGATCGACAGATCCTCAGCCGAAACGCTTCCCGACAAAATCGAAAGACTGAGGTTGCCGACTTTAACCTGGCGGCCGAGGGCGCTGGAAAGCTCAGATTCCAGCTTGGGGCGGAAGCTGTTGACATTGATAAGGAAGGGCAGCGCAATCACCACCAGCAGAATGACGGCCACGACGATGCCGATAATTTTCAGCGCGCGTTTCATAGCAGGAACTCCTTGACGGAAGTTGGTTCGTTTGATAGCTGGTAACTTGAGGAGTAAGCCGTGGACGGCCACAGTCTATCAAAAAGTGGGGTTACTGCGGTTCCTGCGTAAGTTCGGGATTGGGGGCGGGGCCGCCATAGAGCTCTTTCTGTCGCTTGTCCCGTTGTTGGTTCATCACGCGGGTGGTGGCATCCATCTCGGCGCGGGCGTCCTGGGTGCGGCCCAGGCGTTGCAGCAACTGTCCACGCAGGTAGTGAACGCTGGAATTGCCAGGGTCAATTTTTGCCGCCGCATCGATTTCGGTAAGTGCCTGGGTATATTTGCCTTCACTCTGGTACACGCGAGCCAGCTGGTAACGAGAACTACCCAGACCGGGATCGAGCCGCAAGGCCTGGCGCAGATTCTTTTCCGCTTCCTGATTGTTTCCCTGCAGTGAGTTCACCAGCCCCAGCTGATCGTAATTGTAGGCCACATCCGGCTCCAGGGCGGCGTCTTTGAGAAATTCGTCTTTCGCGTGCTGCAAGTCCTGCTTTTTAAAATAAGCCACTCCCAGGTTGAAATGAACGAATGGAAGTTTGGGATTGCCCTGGGCGGCGAGTTCAAGCTCCTTGATGGCCTCGTCATATTCTTCGCGGTTGATATGGGCCTTGCCCGACAGTAGATGCAGTTCGGGAGAGCCCTGTCCGGTTTCCAGCAGTTGGCCAAGCGCGCGCTGCTCGAGATCCGGACGGGAAGACTTGCCCGCGGCTATTCCCAACACGTAGAGGTAGTTCAGCTGACTCGACGCCTGCGGCCAAAGAGGTTCCAGCATGGTCGCCGCATCGGCATAGCGCTCGGTAAAGAAGTAGCAAAGCCCCAGAAGGTAGCGCGCCTGGTAGGAATCGGGCGTATCACGCACCACAGATTCAAAGGGGCCTACGGCGGCGCGGAACTGGTTTTGCCGGTAGTAGACCAGACCGAGATTGAGGCGAATGCCCGATACTTGCGGCATCAGATGTTGGGCTTTGCGCAACTGCTCCAGCGCCTGCGGCCATTGCTTGCGCCGCATGTGAATGACGCCCAGATTGGCGTAGGCGCCTGCTGCTTGCGGGTCCAGAGCCAGCACGCCGCGAAACGAGCGCTCGGCCACCTCGAGATTGTTTTTCTTTAGAGCAGCTTCGCCTTCGTGAAACAATTGCTGAACGTCCGCAACCTGAGTGGATGGCTGCGCCGGATGCGCGGTCTGGGCCGTGGCGTGACATAGGAGCGCCAGCACGACGAGGATGAGGAGCCTTGACAGTGATTTCACTCTGCTGTAGTGTCCGCCAACGACTGCCTGGAATTCAAGCCAGGCAAGTCTCCGGTAGCGGTGCAGTTTGATTCCGGGAAGGATCGATCGAGTTCTTGCCGCTCTTGGCGAAGTCCGGGCGGTCTTTGCGGTTAAAGGCTTTTGACCGCCGAGCGCGCGATGCAACGCCAAGATGGCAAAGAAAATCTTTTGATTCGATCAACAAAATTCTGACTCGCAACTGACATGGTCAAAACTTCGGTGATCACGATCCGGGACGTGGCGAAGGAAAGCGGTTTTTCCTCGACCACAGTTTCCATCGTCCTGAACAACGCGCCCCTGGCGCGCTACATTCCAGCCGCCACCAAGAAGCGGATCGAGAAGGCGGCCAAGAAACTGGGGTACCGTCCCAACCTGTTTGCCCGCTCCCTGCGGAGCAAGCGCAGCCACACCGTCGGCGTGATGGTTTTCGATATGACGGACCCGTACTGCACGCTGATTCTGCGGGGCATTGAAAATTCTCTTTACCAGTCTTCCTACCTGCCCATCCTGACCGACGTGCATAACGAACGCAGCCGGTTTGAGCGTTATCTGGAGATGCTGCTCGACCGGCGCGTGGAGGCACTGATCGTCTTAGCCAACTGGCTGTTCGTCGATATTGACGTCCTAGCGGACCTCGAAAAGAGCAGCATTCCAACCGTCATGATTGGGCGCGAGCTGCAAACGGATTCGGTCAGCTCGGTGATAGTGGACAACGAAATCGGGGCCTACTCCGCGGTTGAGCACCTGCACTTACTGGGACATCGCAAGATCGCCTTCATTCGCGGGCCTAAGACTCTGGCGGATAGTGCACCGCGCTGGCGAGGCGTCCGGTCGTTTGCGAAAAGCAGCGGACTGGAACTGGATCCTCGTCTGATCCTGGACCTGCCAGAATCGCGAGATCCGATTTCAAGTTTTGAAGCCGGCTACAAATTAACGGAGGAACTGGTCAAGGGCAAGCGGTCATTCACCGCTTTGATGGCTTTTGACGACATGACCGCGTTTGGCGCTGTACGTGCATTGGCGAAGGCGGGCCTGCGCGTGCCGGAGAACTGTTCCGTGATCGGTTTCGATGATGTCGCGGCTTGCAGTTTGTACACTCCGCCGCTAACCACGATACGCCAGCCCATGGAAGCGATGGGAGCGATGGCGGCGAATCTGGTGGTGGAGGGTATCAATGCGGTGCTGGAGAAGCGGGAAGTGTCGGCGGTACACCGAAAAATGGCGCCGGAGTTGGCGGTGCGCGAGTCCACGCGCAACCTGCCATAACCTGAATTTCGACGGAAATGCCTCACTCCGTCCTCTCAGTTAAAAAGCTGATAGGCACTACTTCCCTGCTTTTTTTTCTTGACACTTACTGTCAAATTACCGCAGTATTCAGGCTATTGATACGTTTTAATAAACCCTTTCTCCGGAAATGTCGCATGGGACCCCAGGCCCTTCGACGAAACAGAAAAAATGTTTCTGGCAGGCTGAAAGTCCGGACGACGTAAAGCAGGTTTACCGGGCGGGTAGGGGCGTGATACGGACCGGGTACAGGGCGGCGAGAGGTCCTAGGATTGCTCGTCAAGCCAGTTCCAGCGATCGAACTTCTGTGACCGCATTCCTTGAACGACAGGACCGGTTTTAGACAATTTTTTAGGGGGTCGGCGATGAAATCCCGCGCATTGTGGTTGAGCATGGTTCTAACACTTTCGTTGACGGCGTTTGGCCAGGACACAGGGTCGGTTACGGGCACGGTGACAGATCCGAGCGGCGCAGCCGTCTCGGGCGCCCCGGTAACCCTGAGCAGTGCCGAGCGCGGTATTGACCGCTCGACCACCACCAATGAAAGCGGGGACTACCTTTTTGGCGCCATGGGCAGCGGTTCCTACGATCTGGTGATTGTGGCGCCGGGTTTCAAGAAGTACCAGGCAAAAGGCGTAAAACTGCAGGTGGGACAAAAGGCACGGGTGGACGTCGCTTTGCAAGTAGGAGGCGCTAACACCGAGGTCACGGTCGAAGGATCGAGCGTGGCGCAGGTTGAAACCCAATCGTCCGATCTTTCGGGTACTGTCAGTGGCAAAGAAATAACGCAGTTGGAGTTGAACGGCCGGAACTTTACTCAGTTGGCGACACTGGTCCCCGGAGTCAGCAATCAGTCGGGACAGGATGACGCTAGTGTGGGGGTCGGAGGCAACGTTTCCTTCAGCATGAATGGCGGCCGCACCGAGTACAACAACTGGGAACTGGACAGCGGCGACAACATGGATAACGGCAGCAACACCACGCTGAACGTCTATCCCAGCCTCGAGGCTATCGCCGAGTTCAAGGTGCTGACTTCGAATTATGGCGCGCAGTACGGCCGCAACGGCTCCGGCACGGTGGAGGTTGAAACCAAGTCCGGAACCAGAAGCTTTCACGGCAATGCCTACGAATTTGTGCGCAACGACATTTTTAACGCCAATACCTTCCCCCAGAGCACTGTGCCTCCCTACAAGAAGAATGATTTCGGATACACCATCGGCGGGCCGGTGTATATTCCCGGACTTTACAACAAAGACAGAAGCAAGACTTTTTTCTTCTGGTCGCAGGAGTGGCGGCGTGACCGGGTTCCAGCGAACCTGGGCAGCGTTACCGTACCCTCGTTGGCAGAGCGTAATGGTGATTTCAGTGACCTCTGCCCCGGGGCCGATTGTCCTCAGATGAATGGTCCCGGCACTCCGTTCCCAGGGAACATAGTTCCGATTGACCCGAACGCCACAGCACTCATGCTGGAGATTCCGGAGCCAACCCAGGGGGTCAATACATGGAATGCGGCTCCTACCCTGCCCACCAACTGGCGTGAAGAACTAATCCGGGTTGACCACAATTTTAGCGACAAAGTTCGCGGTACTTTCCGTTATATCCACGATTCCTGGAACCAGATCTATCCCACACCGCTCTGGACCAACGGAACTAGCTTTCCGACCATCCGCACCAACTTTGGCGGACCGGGCGTCAGCATGGTAGCGCGCCTGACCGCTACGGTTTCGCCCACGCTCCTGAATGAATTTGTCGCCAGTTATACCACTGACCACATCACGTTGATTCCAGTCGGTGCGTGGCAGCGGCCGGCCAGCATGACGTTTGGCTTGTTTCCCGGCGCCGACGCCGGCAAGATCCCGGGGATTAGTCTGGGCGGTGGGGGTGTCTTTAATTTTCAGGAGGACGTTGGGTACCTGCCCAACGGCCCCTACAATTCTAACCCCACCTACACCTACAGAGATAATCTCACCAAGATTATTGGCAAGCACAACCTGGTCTTTGGTGGCTACTTTGTGGCCGCCCAGAAGAATGAACTGGCAGCGCCCGGAACTGCCACGAACGGCGTGTTAACATTCGCTACCAGCAATCCGGGCAGCACTGGCAACGCCTTCGCCGACTTACTGATCGGCCGGGTGGCGTCTTTTGCTCAAACCAGTGCCCAGCCCAAGTTCTACAATCGCTACAAAATTTTCGAGCCCTACTTCCAGGATGACTGGCACGTCACTAGCCATCTAACCTTGAATCTTGGCGTGCGCGTGAGTTTGTACGGGACCTATCGGGATCGTTATCACAGCGAATACAACTTCGACGTATCTCGCTATGTCGCCGGCGCAAGCAGTACCGACCCTTCCACTGGACTTGTCGTCGGAGATCCATTCAATGGAGTTGTGCAGTGCGGGGTGACCCAGGGTGTGCCCGCCGGTTGTATGAAGGGTCATCTGTTTAATCCCGCGCCCCGCATCGGTTTTGCGTGGGACCCGAGGGGTAATGGCAAGACGGCCATCCGGGGTGGTTATGGAGTTTTCTTCGAACACGCCAATGGCAATGAAGCAAACGCGGAATCGCTGGAGCCCGCCGCCAGTCCGGCCGTGCAAACCACCAGTGTATTCAATTTGACTTCGTACAGCCAGATTGTTCCCACGCCGGCTGGTTCGTCCACTCCTTTGGCTATGATCTCGATTCCCAATAAGGCGGTGTGGCCGTACGTACAGCAGTGGCACCTCGATATTCAGCATGAGATTTTCAAAAACACCGTGGCAACTGTCTCCTACGTAGGGAGCAAGGGCACGCATCTCACCAGAGTCTTTGATCTTAACCAGGTATTGCCGACACCTTTAAGTCAGAATCCTTACCAGCCAGGGGAGCCGATCGGGGGCGGCGTTGATCCTTCGACCGGAACCGCGCTGCATGACGACTGCGGTCTCTCGACTACGCCTAGCGGCGTTGCCGTCACTGGGCAGGCCCTTATTAATTTACAAATTGCGTGTGGAGGGAATCCAGATCCGTTCCGCACAAACTTCCCCGGAATAGGATCGGTGACCGGGTTGAGAGAGCAAGCCTCCTCCACATACCACGCTCTACAGACCTCGGTCCGGCGCAATGTGGGCGGACTGCAGCTTAGCCTGGCATATACCTACAGCCACTCCATTGATGACTCTTCCTCAGCCAGGGACGCAGTCATCCTGAATACGTATGACCTGGCCCGAGCCCGCGCCAGTTCCAATTTCGATCAACGCCACCAATTTAATTTGGGATACGTCTACGATCTGCCGTTCTTCAGGAATCCCGGCTTGTCGCACAAAATTCTGGGCGGATGGCAGTGGTCCGGACTGGTCACGATTCAGAGCGGCACTCCCTTCAGCCCGGGCAACGGAGTGTTCGGAGACAACGCTGGCGTCGCCAACGGGGTCAGCGTGGGCTCTTCCCAATCTTATCCTGACGTAGTGGGCGATCCGAGATCGGGAGTGACAAACTTTGCCTTCCCTGGGGGCGGCTTTGGGCCGCTGTTGTACAACCCCTCGGCCTTCGCTGCGCCGAGAGGGCTGACGTTTGGAAACATGCCCAGGAACTTCTTGACCAACCCCAAACGCACCAATTTCGATATGGCGGTATTCAAGCATTTCGCCATTACGGAGAGCGTCGGGATCGAGTTCCGCGCCGAGGCTTTCAACGTGTTCAACCACCTTGAGTATGCCTGGCTGGGCGGGGACACCGGATCTGCGGCGCACAACAGCCCATTCGGCAGCTCCAACAGCACGCTGACCTGCTATGCAGGGGCGGGTAACACAGCTGGAGATCCGGGTTGCACGTCAGCTAATGCCTATCTGAGGCCCGCTGCTGCGCACAATGGCCGCATCCTGCAATTGGGAGCGAAGTTTATTTTCTAGATTGAAAATGATAGTTTGACGGTGGTGGTCTCCCCCCTGTCACCTTGAGCGGAGAGTGTGCTTTGCTTGGCGAAGCACACTCGCAGTCGAAGCATCCCTACTCACAAATCGTGCCCTGCATCGGGGGTAGTTCTTACTGTCTATTGCAAGCTGGAATAGCTCCGTCCCACAAAACCGTGGCGCCCTAGGGTCCTTCGACTCCGTGACTGCGAAGCAGCCACTCGGTTCAGGACGAAATCGCACGGCGTACGCCTATCCCACCTGGGCGTGTTCGCTGGTCACAGTCACAGTCGTCAGCGCTTGCTCCAGATCGGCGATCAGGTCGCCGGCATTTTCGATTCCTACCGACAGACGGACTAGTTGGTCAGTGACGCCCATCTTGGCGCGATGCTCGGCGGAGATCATGCCGTGCGATGTGAGCACCGGGATGGTGACCAGGGACTCCACTCCGCCCAAGCTTGGCGCCAGGGTGAACAGGTGCAGTGCTTCCGAAAATCGCTTGGCATCTTCTCCAGTGCCGTCGACTTCGAAGCTCAGGACACCGCCGCCGCCGTGCATCTGCTCCATCGCCAGGGTGCGCTGCGGATGGCCTTGGGCAAAGGGATAATGCACACGCCGCACTTTGGGATGCTGAGCCAGAAACTGGGCGACTCGCAGGGCATTGTCATTTTGTCGCTGTACGCGCACGGCCAGTGTCTTGATTCCGCGCAGGAGCAGCCAGACTGCGTGGGGATCCATGGTTCCGCCCAGCGTGGTGCGGGTTCCGTGGATGGTCTCGATCAGATCGTGGCGTCCGGCGACGATGCCGCAGATCAGGTCGGCATGCCCGGCAAAATATTTGGTGCCGGAATGCATGATCAGGTCGATGCCGAAATCCGCAGGGCGCTGGTTGATGGGGGTGGCAAAGGTGCTGTCGATAAACGTGGTCAGATGGTGTTGCCTGGCGAGGGCAACGACCCTGTTCAGATCAACCACGCGCAACGTCGGGTTCGTCGGCGATTCCAGATAAAGCAGCTTTGTGTTCGGCCGGATGGCGCGCGCGTGCTGATCGTACTCGGTGGTATCCACAAACGTGGTTTCGATGCCGAGTTTGGGCAGCCACTGGCTGAGGAATTTTGTGGCGCCGCCGTAAATATCGCGCTGGGCAACGACGTGGTCGCCGCTCTTCAGTAGGGCCAGCAGCGAGGTGGTGATGGCTCCCATGCCCGAGGCGAAGAGCAGCGCGGCATCGGCGCCTTCCAATTCCACAATGGCTTTTTCGGCCACAGTGTGGGTGGGGTTGCCGTAGCGCGTGTAGAACATGTCGCTGGAGGTGGCGCGCACCTGCTGATCGTTGTCGATGACTTCGAATGTGGAAGTCTGATAGATCGGAGTAACCAGCGGCCCATTTTTCTTGTGCAGGTCGGTGCCGCCGCGAACAGCTTCAGTTTCCGGATGGTGCTTGTGTTTTTTCATGCTTGCTCCTTCGCTGTTGCTAAGCGCCGGCCAAAGCCGCGTCGAACGCCGGCACCGGAGACAGCCACTGGGCGGAGCGTGCATGGCGTCCGCCGCTGAGCTTCTCGAATTCAACCTGCAAGGCGCGAGTAACGGGGCCGGTCTTTCCGTTGCCAATGGCGCGGAAGTCGATCTCGCGCAGGCCAACCACTTCGGCGGCGGTGCCACAAACGAAAACCTCATCCGCGATGTAGAGCTGGTCGCGGGAAATCGGCTCCTCGACCACGTTGTGACCCAGATCACGCGCCAGTGCCAGCAGGCTGTCGCGCGTGATGCCCTCGAGAATGGCTCCCCGGGCTGGGGTGTAAATCAGGTTGTTGCGCAGCAGAAAAATGTTTTCGCCCGTACACTCGGCGACATAGCCTTGCGGATCGAGCATGATGGCCTCGTCGAAGCCGGCACGCTGCGATTCAGTTTTGGCCAGAATCGAACTCACGTAATTGCCCGAGACCTTGGCTTTCGTCATCATGATGTTCGGATGCAGGCGGGTAAAGGACGAAATGTTGGCGCGAATGCCGCGTTCCTTCGCTTCGGCACCAAGAAAGGCGGTCCACTCCCACACCGCGATGATGAGCCGCGGCCTGCCGCTATCCACTACCAGGTTCATGGCGCCGTCCAGATAAATCAAGGGTCGGATGTAGCAAGCAGCGAATTTATTGGCGGAGATGGTTCTGTAGATGGCCTCAATCAGCGAGTCGCGGGTCCAAGGGAGATCGCGGAAACCGACGATCAAGGCTGAGTCGAGCAGTCGATCGACATGTTCTTCCAGTCGAAAAACTGCGGGGCCATCGGCGGTGGCATAGCAGCGAATGCCTTCGAAGACGCTGAAACCGTAGTGCAAGCCAGCGTTGACGATCGGGACTCCGCTTTGCGCGGCATCCTTCAGTCCTTGGTCCAGCCAGACATACTTAGCGGGGTTTGCCATTGAAGCCTCAGTTAAGCATGAAACAAAAGTTTCGAACCCTGCCGGTGCCGGTAGAGACGCAACTGGCTGCGTCTTTCAGCCGTGGCGCGCAGACCTAGCACCTCTCTACGGGGGAGGTGCGCTACGCCACTTCGGTTGGAACCGAACACGGTAGATCGCGATGAAACGACTCTCAAGAGTATCGCCCGGAGGGAAACTGGGCAAGTGGGGGCCAGGATTATCCGCGCCCGCGATTTGATCCATCTATAATTCGATTTCTATGGATATGGGTCTCAAGGGTAGAGTTGCAATCGTCGCCGCGTCCAGCCAGGGGATTGGCCGGGCGACGGCAGAGGCCTTGGCCGCCGAGGGATGCAAAGTCGCCATCTGCGCCCGGAATGAGCAGGCGCTAGCGGCGGCGGCCGATAAGATCGCGAAACAGTACACTGTTGAAGTGTTTCCTCGGGCGTTGGATGTGACCGACGCCGATGCGGTGCACGGATTTGTAGCGGACGTGGCGGCGAAATTCGGCGCGGCTGACATTTGCGTGACCAACGCCGGCGGTCCGCCAGCCAAGGGGTTCCTGGCGGCGAGCGTCGACGATTGGCGCCGGGCGGTGGCGGCGAACTTCATGAGCACGGTTTACTTTGCCCGCGAGGTCATTCCTCACATGCAACGCAAGCGCTGGGGCCGGATTGTCACCATCACGTCGATCACGACCAAGCAGCCGGTGGCGGATCTGGTGCTTTCAAACGCGGTGCGGGCTGCAGTGGTTGGGCTGGTGAAGAGCCTGGCCAATGAATTCGGCAAGGACGGAATTCTGGTCAACAACGTCGGCCCCGGCTTTACCGCAACCGACCGACTCAAGGAATTGGCCAAGAGCCGTTCCGCCGCTTCGGGCACTGCGCAAAAGGATATCCTTGATGGCTGGGCCGCGGACGCGCCGCTGCGGCGGCTGGGAGAGCCGAGGGAAGTTGCCGACACCATCGTGTGGTTGGCTTCCGAGCGCGCATCGTACGTTACCGGACAGACTGTCCTGGTGGATGGCGGTATTTACAAAGGGTTGTAACAAATGTTTCATAAAGAAAGGATTGCCTGGCGCGTTATTGCCAGCTTTGTTGGTTTCTAGTAATCTATCGAACATCTTTCGATTCCAGGCGAGAGTTATTGCGGGGGAAGGTGCATTCCGTGGTGATGGCCGGACACATTCAAGCCTATGATGGCCTCAACCACGCCTACTGTTGGCGCCCGCACTGTACTGCCGCGGGCTGTTGCGCTGATTGTCCTTTGACGTTCTGATCGACCACCTTCGCGGCATTCAAAAACGAGCATGGAGCATGGAGAAGGGGGGAGTGTATGCCAAGCTCAAAGAGCAGGTTGTTTTGGATCAGCTTGATAGGAATAGTCTGGGCAGCTCAGGCCCTGGCCCAGGGCGGTGCTACGGGCGCGATCAGCGGAACGGTGCTGGATCCCAGTGGCGCCGTAGTGGCGGGCGCAGATGTGCGCATCGTCAACGAGGACACCGGAGCCCTGACCCGCACGACCAAGACCGACCCCAACGGTTCGTTCACCGTGCCCTTGTTACCCGTCGGAAATTATACGGTTACGGTCGAGAGCGCCGGTTTTGCCGAGGGCAGTTTTGCCAATATCGCGGTGCGGGTTACGGAGACGACGCGCATTACAGCTCAATTGCGGACGCAGGCGGTGCAACAGAAGATCGAAGTGCAGGCGCAGGTGCAAGCGGTTGAAACCAGCGCCGCCACCACCGGCCAGGCGATTGAGTCACGCACCATCCGGGACTTGCCCCTGGCCACGCAGAACTTCCAGCAACTACTTTCACTCTCCAGTGGGGCGCAAAGCGAACTGAATGCTTCGGCGCAGCTGGGACGCGGCAACGCTCGCATTTTCGTAAATGGCCAGCGCGAAGACAATAATAATTACCTGATCGAAGGCATCAGCGCGACCGACTACAACGTGGCCCAGGCGACCAACGTGCCTTTGCCCAATCCCGACGTGGTGGGCGAATTCAAGGTGCAGACGTCGCTCTACGATGCCAGCCAGGGGCGCAATGGCGGCGGGAACGTGAATGCGATTCTGAAATCCGGAACCAGGAACTTTCATGGGGACGTTTACGAATTCTTCCGCAACGACGTTCTGAACGCCAACGAGTATTTCTTGAACCGGGCAGGCCAGGCGCGACCCTCGGTCAAGCAGAACATTTTCGGCGGAAGCTTTGGTGGACCGATCGGGAAACAGGCCAAGCTGGGCTTTTTCTTCGTCAATTATCAGGGCACGCGGCAGCGCAGCGGTCTGTCTCCCGGGACATTTATCAGCACGACGCTTCCGGTGCTGCCTTCGGTTCGCGACGATGCTACTCTGGATGCCACACTGGAGTCGGCATTCGGCGTTCCCAGTATCGATCCGGTGATCCATAAACTCCTGCTCTTCAAAAGCAGTCAGTTCGGCAATGCGCCTGGAGGTTACCTGATTCCTTCGATTTCGGGAACCGTGGGCAGCACGGGACAGTTCATCGTTAGCAAGCCTGGCAGTTTCACCGATGATCAGTTCACGGCTACTTGGGACCGCGAGTTCCGCGGCGGTAATGACAAACTCTCGGCCCGCTTCTTCTTTTCGAATGCGGAGTCGGTGTTGCCGTTTGGCGCGGGAGGCCTGCCTCTTTCGCTGGGTGGAACGCTGCAGAGCAGTGTCAGTTCCAGCGACCTGAATTTCCCCTACGACTTGCCGGTGAATGGAAGGTTTTTCAGCATTAACCAGACCCACGTGTTCTCGCCCACCCTGGTGAACGACTTCCGCTTCGGCTTCGTACGCATCAACAACACGCTGGGAAACATCCCGCCGATTACGGCTTCGGACCTGGGTCTGGACCGCCCCACCAACAGGGTTACGGATTCCATCTACAAGTTTTCGCTTTTCGGCGGTTCGGGTTTCCAGATCGGCCCGACACCGCCTGCGAACCAGTCCCAGACTCAGAACAACTACAACTTTGTCGATACGGTGAGCTACGTGAAAGGGGCGCACGTCCTGCGATTTGGCGGCGAATATACCCGGGTCAATCTCGACAAACTCTTCCCCCAAGTTTTTAATGGCCAGCTTTTCTTCGTGAATGGCGGCGGCTTAACAGATTTTCAAAAGTTCCTCATGGGCGCGCCCGACTTCAGCTTTGGCGGCGGCGGTGTGGCCAACCACAACTACCGCACCAACGACTTCGCCTTCTTCGGACAGGACGACTGGAAGGTGCGTCGCGATTTGACTTTGAACCTGGGATTGCGGGTGGAAGCCCTGGGGGCGTTTTATGACCAGCTCTGCCACATCGGCAATCTCGATCCTGATCTCGCCCGGGCCGGCAAATATCCGTTCATTTACGGCAATTGCGTAAAGGGTTTGAACGTGACCGGCCTCAGTGCTACGGGTAGCAACACGACTTACAAAAATGACTACGCTACTGGTTGGGGACCGCGTGTAGGTTTCGCCTGGGATGTGTTCGGACATCACCGCACTGCGCTTCGCGGCGGCTACGGCATTTACTATGTCCGCGAGGACGTGGGCTCAGTCGACCAGCTCAGCTTCCAGGCGCCGTTTTTGCCGGTTGCCTTTGGAGCGGGCCAGGCCGGCTGCCTGGGATCGTTCTTTTCCGCCACCGTGCTGCCGGGCTGCCCCGATCCGAACCCGAACGCGCTGCCACAAGCGGGTGTGATCGATCCGAATTTTGTCCCCTGCCTGGGAATCCTGCAAGGCTTTGCCGGCAACGACCCCAACGGCGCGGCGACCTACGCATGCAAAGGACCGGGCATTCCATCCACCAACATCTTCGGCCTGGTGGTGCCGCGCAAATTTGTTTCGCCCAACACCCAGCAGTGGAACCTCACTTTGCAGCGGGAGTTCGGTAAGGACTGGGTGCTTGAAATAGGGTACGTGGGAACCCATGCCGTGCATCTGAGGGAAACCCGCACCAACCTGTCGGTGGACGCGAGCCCCACGAATCCACTGCAACTGACCGATGCCGGCGGGCAGCAATTCTCCATTACTGCCAACACCTTGGCCAACGGTCCGGCGCGATCGAGCGCCCAGGGCATCAACGGCTACAGTGGAATGCAGCTGTTCGCCGACGATGCTTATTCTCACTACAACTCCCTGCAAACCACGCTTTCCCGGCGATGGGGCGCGGGATACTTTCAAGCCGCCTATACTTTCTCCCGGTCCACGGATGCGACCTCGAGCGGCAATACGGCGCTGAACACGGCTTTTAACAATGAGTCTTCGCTCGATGCGTCGCGCGGCCTCTCCGACTTCGACCGCACCCACCGCTTCGTCGTGAGCTATCGCTACGATCTGCCCATCTTCAAAGGTGCCACCGGAGCCAAGGGCGCCCTGCTGGCAAACTGGGCCATCAGTGGCATCACCATTTTTCAGTCGGGCACGCCTTTTTCGGTCACAGATTCGGGGGCGGGAACTGGTTTTCTGGGGGCGGGGCTAACCCCGGCCACCCTGGGTGCCAACCTGGCCTCGGGCGGCTCTGTTGGCGCCGGCGCCAGCAGCGGGGACACTCACCAGCGGATTGACGGATATCTGAACCCTGCCAACTTCACGAGTGCACCACTGCTCTATCCGACCCAATGCGCCGGCGATTCTAATTTCTGCACTACCAACTTTGGCAATCTGGGGCGGAACATTTATCGGGGACCGTTCCAGCAGAACTGGGATTTTTCTTTGTTGAAGAACTTCCGGCTATCGGAGCGGCAGTCGCTCCGTTTCACGGCTGACTTCTTCAATATTTGGAATCATGCGAACTTCGGGAATCCGGCGAACACGGACATCGAAGCCTATCTTGCCAGCCCGGCGAACAGCCCGTTCGGCAAGATTGTTTCCACCGTCGGCACTCCACGCCTCATTCAGTTCTCCTTGCGCTGGGCGTTCTAACATGGCGGAAAACGACGCCCAGGGCCGCATTCCGATGCTCGAGCGGGACCAAGTCCCGCCCGAGCTCGGCGGCTTGTATGACGCTCTGCTGCGGCAGCGGGGCGTTGTGCCCAATATGTTCAAGACGGTCGCCAACACTCCGCCTTTGGCGCTGGCGTTTGCCGCCCTGCTCAAGCCGCTCTTGACTGACGGCGCTTTGCCGGGCTGGTATAAAGAGTTGGTGGCCACGCGCATGTCTGTCTTGCAAGGCTCGCTCTACGCCGTTACAGCCCATTCCCTCTCGGCCAGGCAAAAAGGAGCGACGGAAGAGCACATCATCGCCATCAAAGCTGACTTCGAAAGTGGACCGTTCACCGAGACCGAGAAGTTGGGCTTGCGGTGCGCGGACCGCCTTCATCACTCCGCCAGTCTGATCGATGATGCCTTCTACGCCAAATTGAAGGCCGTGTACAACGATCAGCAGATGGTGGAACTAATCGCCACGGCTTCAGTCTTCGAGTTCTTTCCCCGGTTTGTGGATGCACTGCGCATCCCGGTTACGCCTGCGGCAAAAAACAGTTCCACAGGGCGGGTCTGAATGCGACCGCTTGCCTCCCGCATGTCGGTGATGAGCGGCGAAGGCGCGCTCACCATCTTTGCTCGCGCCAAGGAACTGGAACGCGAGGGCCGCTCTGTCATCCATCTGGAACTGGGCGAGCCGGATTTTCATCCCGCGAAGTCGGTGAATGACGCTCTGAAGCGTGCAATTGACGACGGGAAAGATCGTTACTGCCCGGTTGTGGGCGTGCCGGCCCTGCGCGAGGCGCTGGCGGCTTATCTGCGCGGCACCCGCAATCTGAGTGTCTCGCCGCAAAACATCGTGGTTGCGCCCGGGTGCAAGATCGCGCTCTTCATGGCGATGATGGCGCTGATTGATCCGGGAGACGAAGTCTTGTATCCCGATCCAGGCTTTCCAGGATATGCGTCGATCACACTAGGTTTGGGTGGGATTCCGGTTCCGTTTGTACTCTCCGACAAGAATTACTTGCAACCCGATCCGCAAGAAGTCGCGGACAAGATCACATCTCGCACGAAAATCTTAATCACGAACTCGCCAAGCAATCCGACCGGAACCGTCTACACCGACGAAGTGCAGCGGCAAATGGCAGAGCTGGCTGTCAAACACGACTTGCTGGTGCTTTCGGATGAAATTTACGCGCGCATTATCTATGGTGGAACTTACGTGTCCATGATGAGCTATCCCGGCATGGAAGAGCGGACGCTGATCATCGACGGTTTTTCCAAGAGCTTTGCCATGACGGGGTGGCGACTGGGGTACGTGATCGCTCCGCCTCGCATCGTGCCCGCGCTCGATATGCTCGCCGTTAACACCTACACCTGTGTCGCGGAATTCACGCAGTATGGGGCCATGGAAGCGTTGCGCGACCGGGAAGGCGCCACCCCCCGCATGGTGGGCGAGTTTGCCAAGCGGCGTGAGCAGTTCGTCCGCGACCTGAATCGGGTGCCCGGATTCCGTTGCGCTCCACCAGAGGGGGCATTCTATGCCTGGGTGAACGTTTCCCAAGCGGGACTGGGGGCCGAGGAGATTTGTCGCATCCTGTTGGAAGAAGCCGGGGTGGCGGCGATTCCGGGGGCGGCATTCGGGCCTGCGGGCGCTGACTATTTGCGTTTTTCTTTTGCGTCGTCGACCGCCACCCTGAAAGAGGCGGTGATGCGGATTCTGCGGGTTTCTTCGGCCTGGCAGGGGACCGCGGCGGGATCATCACGATAAACGTAGTGCCGCCGTCCCGGCGGCGGGCGCGGCGGCGTCCCGCCCACAGCGCCGACGCTAGGGGCTGAAGTGCAGTTCTATATTGCACGGCTAGGAGAAATTCATGAGGATTGACTTTGGCCACCAGATTTGGCTGCAAGTGCTCACGATCTGCGGTCTGGGTGTGGCCGCGCTAGGCCAAGCTCGCCCACTGCCTGGGCCGGACGTGCAGCAGATCTACCAGCGGCTGCTGCCACAGATCGAAAAGATTCCCATCTTCGATCATCACGCCCATCCGGGTTTTGCCGACGATCCCGATGTGGATGCCATGGCTTCTCCACCAGGAAGCGCCGCGCTGCGCACACGGGATACGAACCCCGAACTGGTGGCGGCATCCAAGGCGCTGTTCGGCTATCCCTATAGCGATCTTTCCCCGGAACATGCCAAATGGCTGGTGCAGAAAAAAGCCGAACTGAAGCAGGCGCAAGGCAAGGCGTACTTTTCGAACCTTCTCGATAAGCTGAATATCGAGCAAGGAGTCGCCAACCGGGCCATGATGACGGACTATCTCGACCCCAAACGATTTCCCTGGGTGTTCTTCGCCGATTCGTTTATGTGGCCGCTCGACAACCAGCGCCAGCGTGCACGCAATCGTGACCAGGAGGTTTACATCCCGCTGCAGGAGAAGATGCTGCATCGATGGATGCAGCAGGAAAACGTGGACAAATTGCCGCCCGACTTTACCGGCTATCTCGCATTCGTGAGTCGCACCCTGGAAGACAATCAGAAAAGAGGCGGGATCGCCATGAAGTTCGAAGTGGCCTATTTCCGCTCGACAAGATTCGGCGACCCCACACCGGAGCAGGCCGAGGACGTCTACCAGCGCTTCGTGAACGGCGGCATTCCCAGTGAGCAGGAGTACCGAACCTTTCAGGATTATGTTTTCCACTTCTTAGTGCGCGAGGGGGGAAGGTTGCATCTGCCCGTCCATGTACATTCGGCGGTCGGCATTGGCGATTATTTCAACTTGTCCGAGGGCAACATCATGAACCTGGAAAATATTCTCCGCGATCCCCGCTATTCAAGTACGGTGTTTGTAATGATCCACGGAGGCTATCCCTACGAGCATCAGGCGATCTGGCTGGCGGCGGTAAAAAACGTCTACCTGGACACGTCTCTGATGGAACTGGATATGTATCCATCGGAGTTCAGGCATGTGCTTAAAACCTGGCTGGAGACTTTTCCCGATAAAATTACTTTTGGCACCGACTCGTTTCCTTACAACGAGACCTTGGGAGCGGAAGAAAGCTACTGGCTGGGAGTCCAGTCGGCGCGCACTTCGCTGGCGGCGGCCCTGGCCGAGATGATTTCCGAAAGTGAAGTGAGCGAAGCGCAGGCCCTGCAGCTGGCGCATGGCTACCTGCACGACAATGCAGTTGCAATCTATGAAGGCCGGGTGCACTGAAATGGCAAAAGCGAAATCCACCCCCCAGAAACACAGCCAGGCGAAAATCGCCCGGCGTAAAACTGTCAAGCGCAAAACCGCCCAGGGTACGAGCGCGAAGAAGAGCCCTGCTAAAGAAGATGGAGTTGAAGTACGTTCCCTGGTCTTCGATCGACCTGGAAGATTTGAACCCGCTGCTGCAGCGGCAGTTCGTGGTGGGGCACGACATCATGGTGGCGCGCGTGCTGATGAAAAAAGGCTGCATCATCCCATGGCACAGTCATCACAATGAACAGTTCACCTATGTTCTGGAAGGCGCTTTGAAGTTCTGGATTGATGGACAAGAGATCGTGGTAAACGCCGGCGAAGTGTTGACCATCCCTCCGCACATGCCGCACAAGGCGGAAGCGCTGGTGGACACGGTGGATCTCGATGTGTTCAATCCGCCGCGCGCCGACTGGATCAACAAGACCGATCAATACCTGCGTGGCGGCAAATAATCCATCCATCCCGTATGCTTATATCTGAATGACTGACCAGGCCGCCTCGGCGTCAAAACTGGAAGCGCGGGTTTCGCAATTGCGCTGCATTGGGTGCGGAGCGGTGCGCGAGAGCAAAGCCACCAACGTCCGCTGCGCGCAGTGCGGGGATTTGCTGGAAGTGGTTTACCCCGGCTGGGAGACGAGTGCGGGAATGCGCGCGGCCGGACTCGACGCCTCCGGGCTGAAAGAACTCTGGCGGCAACGCCGCACATCTTACGACGCACTGGATGAGAGTGGGGTCTGGCGCTTTCGCGAAGTGCTTCCCGCCTTGAGCGACTGGAGTCATGTCATCACCCTGCGTGAAGGCAATACGCCTGTGTATGAGCTGCCCGGCTGCGGCCGGGCTGCGGGAGTGCAACAGCTGTACGCCAAGCACCAGGGCATGAATCCCACCGGCTCTTTCAAGGACACGGGCATGACCGCGGCCGCGTCTTTTGCTCGCGAGGGCGGCTTCCGCTGGGTGGCTTGCGCCTCAACCGGCAACACCTCCGCGTCCATGGCAGCTTACGCGGCTCGCGCCGGAATGCGCAGCCTGGTCCTGATTCCGCAAGGCCAGATTACCTGGGGCAAGCTTTCGCAAGCGCTGGATTATGGCGCTGTCACCTGTCAGTTGAAGACCGACTTCGATGGCTGCATGCGGGTGCTGAACGAAGTAGCGCAACGCATGCCGGTTTACCTTTTGAATTCGGTTAATCCCTACCGCCTCGAAGGCCAGAAAACTGCCGCCGTCGAGTTGCTGGAACGGTTCGAGTGGCGGGCGCCGGATCACGTGATCGTGCCGGGCGGAAACCTGGGTAATTCCTCCGCGCTGGGGAAAGCGTTTCTGGAGATGAAAGACCTCGGTCTGATTTCAGCGCTGCCGAAACTTTCCGTGATCCAGGCCGAAGGCGCCAACGCGCTAGTCCGAACCATGTGCGAAACTGGCGGGAAAAAGCTGATCTCCGTGCATGCGGAAACCATGGCAACCGCCATTCGCATCGGTAGTCCGGCCTCGTGGAAGAAAGCCGTACGCGTGCTGGAAGCAACCGGGGGCACCGTCGAACAAGTGAGCGAAGTCGAGATTGCGCTGGCCAAGGCGGAAATCGGAGCGGATGGCATCGGCTGCGAACCCGCATCGGCAGTTACTCTGGCGGGATTGAAGAAGCTGGTCAAACGGGGATTCGTCAAGAAGAATGAATCGGTGGTGTTGATTTTGACCGGCAACCTGCTCAAGGACCCTGATTTTACTCTCAAGTTTCATCGCGGTGATTTGTTTGCCGGTACGGCGCAGGAAGAGGAAGCTGAAAGTGTTCTCACCCCCCGACAGCATGCTCCCATGGTGCTGGATGCCAGCGCGAACACGGTTGTGAAAGTGTTGCAGCACGCGGAGCGGGCCGAGCCGTAACCGAAGTGATGTTGTCATCCGATGAAGACTGGCGATGATGACCGGAAAGAAACATCGCGCACCAAATTCGCGGCTGGAGCTTGTGCTTCCTGCAACCTCCGCGAATCTTGGCCCTGCATTCGATGCCGCCGCGCTTGCGCTTGGATTACCTCTGAAAGTCCAGGCTCAAGCCGCCCATGAATTTTCCGTCATCGCACACGGGACGGACGCGGCAATTTGCGGGAGGGTCGAGAACCATCTCATCCTGACGACTTATCGTGAAGTCTTGCAGGCCGAAGGCGAGCCGGTGCAGCCGCTGGCCCTCTTCCTCGATAACCATATTCCCATTGGCAAAGGATGCGGCTCCTCGGCTGCCGCGCGCCTGGCCGGAATTGCACTGGCGGTGCACTTCGGCCGATTGCGCTGGACCGACAGCCGGATCGTCGGCGAAGCATCCCGGCGAGAACATCATCCCGATAACGCCGCCGCGTGCTGGATGGGGGGATTGGCGGTGGCGCGCATGTTAGGCGAGGGCGAAGCTCAAGTTGCCTGCGTAATTCCGAAAGGGAAATGGCCGCTGTTGCTAGCGGTGCCCGAGCAGGCGCTTGCCACGGAAGAAGCCCGCCGCGTGCTTCCGTCCGCATATTCGCGGGCCGATGCGGTCACCAACGTTCAGAACTCCATGCTACTGCTGGCGGCGTTCGTGCAAGGCCGCCGCGATCTGCTCGCTGCCGCGCTGGAAGATCGCATGCACCAGCCTTACCGGGCCGAGTTGTGTCCGCTATTGCCGGCGTTGCAGAAACTCGCAGGCAGCATGCCCGGCGTTCTGGGTGCGGTGTTAAGCGGAGCTGGGCCGGCGGTGCTGATTTTTCTGGATGGGAAGGTTGGCGCGGATCGCGCCGGAGCGCAAGTTCGTGCCCAACTTCGGGCGCGCGGACTCAAGGCCGAACTAATAACAACTGCAATCACTAAACAAGGAGCCTGCCAGGGCAAGGCTTGGGCCAAACGACGCTCCTAGCTGCGACGATGCCCCTCACTGTTTGCCAGCTGATTGGCCGCCACCAGCTGGAAAAGATGCTGCTCGAAGCTGAGATCAGGCTCGAGCGCAAACCGCTCCGGATACGAAGCCAAGGCGCTCAAAAAGCTTTTGATTTCCTGCTGCGCATCGCGCTCCCGAGCGGCGCGACCCACGCCCGAGGCGCTCGGGCGACGTTTGCTGTTCTTCATGCTCCTCCTGAATCTATTCCCCCCACAAGGGATTGCAGACACTTCAACCCATTGATCAACAGGGGAGAAGAATGAATACGCGGACGCGGAGAAGCTGTAAATGGCACTCTCGTGCCATAAACGGAAGCGCGTTCGATTTGGGTCCGGTGTCGTGGCCCGCGCCCTCCCCGGAGGCCGCGCCCGGTCCCCTGCGACCGAACCCTAGTGCCTGCTGGCAGGCGGGATAATGCCCTGCATTCGCAGGTACTCGACCATCTGCCCGTAATGATCAAAGCCATGCCATGCCACCACCGTGGCCATTCCCAGACGAGTCGTCGTACCTTCTCCGAACGGATCTTTGATGTTGCTCACGAGGTTCTTGTCGTTGATGGTTGCGGCCGCTTTGTGCACGTACGCGAAGGAGTCTCTTAGAAACTTCATGATATCGGCCTTGCTCGCGATTGCGTCGGGGCCCTTCTCGCCGCCCGTGTCCGTCGGAGGCTTCTCTTCGAGGATGCAGGCGGCGACTATGTAATTGACTGCGGCAACGTGCTTCACCTGCTGCGCAAACGTACGCACTCCCTTGAACTCCCCGCTGGTGGGTGCGAAGCTGTATTTATCTTCGGGCATGGCGTCAGCCGCAGGAACAAAGTCATTTTCCAGATTGGTGATGTCGGCAGTTAACACTTGGTTGATGGTGCGAGGAGCGGTGGGTTTATCAGTTTGAGCAAAGGCGGCGCAGCCGAGCAAAAACAAACAAGCACACAACGCGTAAATCCTCTTCATTGAAAGTTCTCCTCAACAATCCAGATTTGCGATGTCTTGATCCCCAAGAACGTGGCTAATCGCGGACGACAGACGGCGTTAACTCCAGTTGTACCGAGCCAAGCCGGTGCCGGCGGACGGTGAACAGGCCGCCGACCAGTGCTAGCGCCGAACATAACAACGCCGCCGGCACTCCTACTCGCGTGGCCAGCGCTCCCCAGGCCGCGCTGCCCAAGGCCATGCCTCCCTGCAGCACCAGCAGGTACATGGACAACGAGCGCGCCCGCAAAAATGACGGAGACATGGTCTGCGCCGCGATGTTCAGGCAGGCCAGGATTCCAATCCACGCCGTCCCGCTGGCGAACAATACCAGACACAGCCAGGAAAATGTTTGCACGCGACCAGCCGCGAAGGTCATGGCGGCAAACAGCAGAATGTCGAAGGCGACGAGGCTATCCACGGAAAAACGAGTGCGCACCCGAGGCAGCACGGCCGCCCCCGCCAGAGCGCCGAGACCGAAGAATCCCAGCAGCAGGCCGTACCCGGTTGCGCCATGCGGACGAGCCAGGATGGGAAGCAACGCTGGTAGGGAACTCGCGGCCAGGCTGAAAGCTCCCGTACGGATCAGGATCGACCTTGCCAGGGGGGCGCCGCGAACGTAGCGCAGGCCAGCGAACAGCGCATCGCGCACCCGGCCGGTTTCAACCTGCTCGAGGTGCGGACGCTTCCAGCGGTAGAGGAAAAAAATTACGCCAAAGAATGAGGCGGCATTGAGCAGGAAGGCGACCCCGGAGCCGGCCGCGGCAATTACCAGGCCGCCCAGGGCAGGACCAAACGCACGAGCCACGTTGAAGCCGACGGAATTCAAAGCCACGGCCGGAGCGTGATTCTCCGGGCACACGATTTCCGGCGTGATCGCCTGCCAGGCGGGATCGTTCATGACTGCGCCGAGTCCAAGGATGAACGTGAACAGCAGAAGCATCCACGGAGTCACGAAGTGCTCGAGCGTGAGCATACCCAGCAGGGCGGCGGCAACCACCATCCAGCTTTGGGTGATGAGCAGAAAACGCCGTCGGTCGACCAAATCGGCCAACGCGCCCGCGGGCAGGATCACGAGAAACACAGGAAGTGTGGTAGCGGCGGTCACCAGGCTGACCATCAACGGTGACATGGTGAGCTGCGTCATCAGCCAGCCAGCGCCTACGTTTTGCATCCAAGTCCCGGTGTAGGAAATTACAGCGGCGATCCAGAGCGAGCGGAAGAGCGGCTCACGTAACGGAGCTAGGGGGGAATTCGCCGGGCTCGGAGCCAAGCTTGCCGGCGTCGATGTTTTGACCGCTTCGTTCATGATCGGTACATCCTGGTCAGTGACCATGGTTCAGGGGGTCGGAGTGTCTCCGACAGCGATCGGTCCTCCGAACGGCCATTCCTTGTTTCGCCAAGCCCGCACCATGTAGATGGCTATGCCAGTCAAGAGAATGATCAGCGCATAACGGACCTGTTGCAACGAGTTGGTGCGAGAAATGAGTACGAACGTGAACCCGATCGAAGCCAGCAACGCGGGCAAGGGAAATAGCCACATGCGAAACGGACGCGGCAAATCGGGTCGCCGGATGCGCAGCACGATCAGGCCAATGGCCTGCACCAGAAACTGCAGCGTAATGCGAATTACTACCAACGCGGCGATCACATCCGCCAAGGCAAAGAAGCAAAACAGTACTGCCACTCCGCCCAGCGCGAGCAAGGAAACGTGAGGGAACCGATGCTGCGGATGCACCCGCGCGAATGCCTGAAAATAGTTGCCATCGAGCGCCGCGGCGTAGGGCACGCGGGAGTAGCCCAGCAGCAGCGAGAAAACCGAGGCAAAGGCTGTCCACATCACCAGAGCGGTCACCAGATTGGCCGCCCAAGCGCCGTAGATTCTTTGCATGAAAATAGAGACGACATACAGACCGCGATTGGACGGTTCGGTCTGGGTCATTTGCTGCCAGGGCACCACACCGAGGATGCTGATGTTCATCAACACGTATAGACAACCTACCAGCAGAATGGATAGCAGCAGCGCCCGGGGGATGGTTTTGCCGGGATTTTCTACTTCGTCACCCAGAAAGCAAACGTTGTAGTAGCCCCAGTAATCGTAGGTCGCGATGAGCATGGCGGAGCCCAGTCCAAGAAAGAAATTGTGCGACAAAGTGAAGGCGCCTGGGGGGAAACTGAAAGCGCGCCCGGCATCGAAGTGGCCGAACCCGGCGATGATAATCCAGCCCATGGTAATCAGCACGCCGGCCAGAAGCAGCTTCGACATCCAGCCGATGCTGGTGATCTTGCGATAAAGCAGCCCTACGGCCAACATCACCATACCGATGGCGACGAACGTAGCTCCCGACACCAGCCAGCGCATTTGTAAGGTGCCGAGCATCGGGAGACGCAGCGCCCAAATGTGGTCGGCGTATTGATGTTCGAGTCCGGGCCAGAAATACGATGCATAACCGGCCAGCCCGATGGCGCCCGATGCCACTGACAGGGGAGCGCTGAAGGAAAGCTGCCAGATAAAAAGAAAAGAGATCAGCCGCCCCAGGCTACGGGAACCATAAATCTCGCGCAGGTAGCGATACGATCCGCCGGAGTGGGGCATGGCCGCCCCGAGTTCCGCCCATACCAGGCCGTCACATATGGCAAAGATTGCGCCCAGAATCCAGCCCAGCATGGCTTGGGGCCCTCCCATCGCGCTGACGATCAATGGGATGGTGATGAACGGCCCCACCCCGATCATGTCAATCAGGTTCAGCGCGGTGGCGCTGCCCAGTCCGACGCCACGGATTAGGGGAGTCTGCAGGGAGTCGTTGCTGGTTCGTCGTTGGTCGTTGGTACGGACCATGGGCTTCACTGGGAAATTGCCTTACTCTCGAACGGGCAAGACGACTCCGGAGATGATGAAAAACGCCACAAGCCCATGACCAATGGCCGGGCGAGCAACGAGCAACGAGCAACGACTAGTGCCCGCCCTCATGCCCTGCGCTGAGCAAGTTCACATACAGCCGAATCGCTCCCGCCACACCGGCCGGCAGCTGGCGGAAAAAAGCATAGCCGGCGTAAACATACGTACCCTTGCCGTATTGCGCCCGCAGCAGACCGCCTTTAAGTGGTTGCTCACCCGGATCATGAGACGACAGCAGCGGCTTGAACTTACTGTCCCACTGCTCCATGAAATAAAGCCCTCGCTCCTGTACCCAGCCGTCGAAGTCGTGCTCGGTAATCTGGTTGGGGTAGTGGAACACGCTATCGCCCGGGGCAAGAACTTCCACCGGAGCTTCCTCCACGGAAACCCTGCTCCGGCTCAATTGTGCGGAGAAGGGCGTGAAGTGACCATTGTTGAAGTCGCCGACGCTGGCGTTGTATTGCACAATCAGCGTGCCTCCAGCCGAAACGAACTCCAGCAGCTTCTTGTTGTTGGCGGCGACGTCTTTCTGTGTGTCGTACGCGCGGATGCCGAGAACAATGGTTCCGTAGCCCGCCAGCTTTTCGCTAGCGAGCTTTTCTGCAGGAATAACAGTCGCGTTGATTCCGATCTGCTGCAGCACGGTGGGAATCTCATCTCCGGCGCCGGGGACGTAGGCGACCTTCAGATCTTTCGGGATTTTCACATCCACGATGCTGACCCGCTGCACCGCGGGCTGGTAGTAGTAAGCGCTGGCGAGGTCTTCTCGCGTGACCAGGGTGTAGCCTTCGCTGTAGTTCTTGCCGCCGGCGGTCAACACGGCACGAATTTGAGGGTGTCCTTCCTTCAAGCTGCCTGGGACAACTTTGAATTCAAAATCTTGCTTCTCGCCGCGCTGATGCAACGCGACCGGGATTTCCTTCGGCTCGATCCGCCAACCCGCGGGAGCTTCCAGGCGAAGGCTGCCCTTGGGCGCCCCGGTCAGGTTCGAACTAACACCTACCTTCACCGTCCGTTGCGAACCATTCGGCAGAGGAATCACCTGCTCGCCCGGCTCCAGTTCGACCGAAAAAACCGGTGTGATCGCCACGGCACGCTTCTGCTCCACACCTTTCTCGTCCACCAACGCTACCCGTACGGGCGCGGAGACTTCGGGCAGGGCCGCATGCGTCTTGACTGCGGCCTCATCGTGAGTGCGAGAAGCGAGTTCCGGCACATCGTAATGGGCAATGACATGGAGCGGTGACGGAGGGAACGGCAGCGTCTGATATTGCGGCTCGTCCACGATATAGATGGCGTCCCGTTCGGGATCGTTGCGGTGCAAAGCGGGTCGCGTGGGGACGGAGTTTGCCGGCAGCTGCAATTGAAAATCGGTTCGATAGTCCTGCCCGGGCGGTATGGGAGGAAGGTGCTCTTTGACCTGGCCTTCAAGGGCTAAGTTACGAAGTTGCAGCGAATATGCCGAGCCGTTGTGGACCTTTACCTGGACGGTGAACTTCTGGCCCGGTGAAATTGCGGCCAGCGGATCGTGGCCTGGTTGTGCTTGCTCGAGCGAAGCCTGAGGAGAAGTCAGAACCGCCTGCAGCGAGAGATTCAGAGCCAGGTTGAGTGCGGTCCGGGCTTGCTGTTCCTTCTCTCGGAGACGCGCCAACACTTCTTGCTTTTGGCCACCGTTGCCAACTTCATTCTCCAGTCGGGAAAGCGATTCAATGACCGACAGCAGGGGTGCTGCCGCGCTGCCCGGGTCTTTTTCCGCCGCATTCCTCGCCTCAACCAGCTTGCTTGCGATGTTGGCCAGCTCGCGCCCTTCGGCTGGGTCGAAGTGCGGTGCCAAGCTTTGCCATCTGGTATCCATGCCATCAAAGAAATCCTTCTCATGGCCATCTTTGTCCAGGGCTGGCGGCAGAACCGAGTCCACCAGCTTGTAATAGGTATAGCGATCTCCCGGCTCGACCGACCATCCGCCCGCTCCCTGCGAAAGCTGATGTCTCAATCCTGCCATGGCGAACTGGATATATGACATCTGCAGTTGCGGGTTCAACTGGCCGGTATTTAGCTTGACCGTATAATTTTCCCCCGGGCAACTAGTGGCTCCAAAGCCGCACACGTTTCCGATGTATAGCTTCTTGGGCTGGAAGGGCTGCAAGCCTTCCTTGATCTGATCCGGGAACCGGTTGGGGTCCGGGGCCGCGCGAAATGCTTCTTTTGTAAGAATTGCCGAAGCCTGATGGTGCCCATGCCCATCACGGTCGGTGCCAGAAAAACGCGCAACCAGCACATCCGGGCGAAACGTTCGGATCACTCGTACCATGTCGCCCAGAGCGATATCGTGCCCACCCCACTTCTGAAACGTCTCTTCTGGATTCTTCGAATAGCCGAAATCTGCTACTCGGCTGAAGCGCTGTTCCACGCCATAATAGCGATCGGACGCCGTCAGCTCCAGCGCGCGCAGAACACCCAGCACGTCGAACAGATTGCTTCCCACCTTGTTCTGACCGCCTTCGCCCCGAGTGAGAGTCATCAGCAGCGTGGTTGCGCCGTGGCCGCGAGACTCGAGGGCTAACATGCCACCGTCTTCGTCATCGGGATGCGCGGTGGTCTGCATGAGGCGAGCCGTGGTTTGCAGGCGAACCAGCATCTGTTTCAAACCGGTGACGCCGGTGTCGGGAGGCAGAGGATCGACCGGACTCTGTCCCGCCGCAGGAGCCTGGGCCGGAGCCGCCGCAGACAGGGTGCCCAAAGACAGAGGCAAGGCCAGGCCAAGCGCGCAAAGCAATGGGGCCGCGAGTAGGACTTGCCCAGTCCGTGGGCCTAGAGTTTCGCGACTGACAGGTTTCATACTTATGGGATTGCACTTCTCGAAGATGAGAGGCAAGATTTTTCCTGATGTTCCTTGATGATGAAGTTTCCCTCTAATTGACTGTGCGGGAAACGAACCGTTAGCCGTCGCCTCGCGCTCCATCCTACCTGAGTCAGTGGTTCTGCGGCGTGCTGGTGGACTGAACCGCCTGCTGGCAGGCGTGCGCTGCGGTCAGCAACTCGTCAAACTGCCGATCGCTGTGCAGACCTCGCAGCAAGGGATCGGAAAGCAGATTGGAGTAGGCGCAGTAATTCTGTTCGATTGCGGTCTTGAGCATGTGAAAAGCGGCATCCTTTTTTCCGGCATAGGCGAAGACCGCTCCCTGATAGTACGAAAGCTCAGGATCGGGATCCGAGGGGCCGCCAGTTTCCGCATCGTGCGCCATGCGATCGAGCTCGGAGGGAGGCCTCAGCCCCACGGCTGCTTCCATAAGATCGCGGTGGTAGTGCGGGCTGTTCGACATTCGTTTCACCGCTTCGCGTGCCTGCGGCACTCTGCCTTCTCGCAGCAGAAGGGAAGGAGTGATGTAGTTGGCCCATTCAGAGCCGGCGTCGAGCTGGATAAAATCGTAGGCCCTCTCAAATTGGCCAAGCTCCATAAAGGCCCAGGCGCAGGAGCGGAACGAATAGTTCGCCGGAGCCAGAGTGAGCGCAGTATCGCATTGGCGCACCGATTCCTCGAGCATGCCAGCGTAGCGTTGGACATATCCCAGAGTGAAATGAGCCTGTCCATTCTCCGGACGGCGTTTGACCAGGGCTCCAGCGGCCTCGTAGGCTTTTCCCAACTCACCCCGGTCCACCCGGTTAACTATCAGTTGAGAAGCTGCAGCGATCAGGTTTGGATCAAGAGTCAAGGCGCGTTCCAGCGCAGCGTTCGAGTGCTGGAACATCTGCTCTCCGCCGTTCGAGTAAGTGGTGTCATAGTAATAACGCTGGCCCACCTCGGCCCAGGCCGGGGCGTATTTCGGGTCCAGTTCCACCGCGCTCTCAAGCGATCGGATGGCTTCCCGATTAGGAGCAGGATCGTGGGACGCGGCTACGCTGCGCAAATACAGGTCGTAGGCTTCTTGGTTGCTCGGCCGGGTGCTGGTTTCCAAAAAGCCGCCGGCCGCGCCCAGGATGGGCAGCAAACCCTGACGGACCTGCTTGGCCAGTTGCTCTTGCAGGGAAATCAGATCCTGCATGGAACCATTGAGATTGGTTTGCCACAAGACCCGTTCGCTACCGGTCTCGATCGCTTCCAGCGTGACCAGAAGGTGCGTGCCTTGCTTGATGAAGTGTCCGGTCACCACGTTGGCAACGTGAAGCTCGCGACCGACTTTCTGCGCGTCCACGTCCGCGCTTACGTACTTGGCGGTCATGTTCGAGGGGCGAACATCCAGGATGCGCGAGTAGGTAAGTACGTTAGCGATTTCATCGGCCAGAGCGAAGCGGAGGTAATCAACGCTGAAATCGCCGTTCAGGTTCTGCAGCGGCAGCACGGCAATGGCGTGGTTGCTGGCTGCACTTCCGGTGCGATGTTTGAACCACCAGGTTCCCACCGCCGCCAGCACCGTAACCAGCAAGGCAGTGACTGCCAACAGAAGATAATTTTGTGGCTTGCTGGAGCTCTGGAAGGTCTTGGTCACCACGCGCAACGGCGAGGTCTCACGGCCGCCGGTCCGGGTCAATCCCGATTCGGTTTCTTTCTTCAGATGCTGCAGGTCGGCCTTCATCTCCGCCGCGCTGGTATAACGTTTGTCGCGGTCCTTTTCCATCGCCTTCCCGATGATTCCTTCCAGTTCGCGAGGCAGGGTGGGGTTCAAGGTCAGAGGCGACGGCGGCTTGGTGTGCAGAACTGCGTCCAGGGTAGTAACGACATTGTTGCCGGTGAAGGGCTTCTTGCCGGTGGCCATCTCATACAGCACTACGCCGAAGGAAAAAAGATCCGTTCGAGGGTCGAGTTCCTCGCTGCGCGCTTGTTCCGGCGACATGTAAACCGCAGTGCCGGGAATCACTCCCACCGCCGTCAGCGAGTCCTCGACGGGCGTCTCCTCGCTGGTGCCAAGGCGCTCATCGCGCAGCAGTTTCGCCAGGCCGAAGTCGAGGACTTTCGTCTGCCCGCCGGTGGTTAGAAAGATGTTGGCCGGCTTGATATCACGATGAATGATTCCCTTGGCGTGGGAAGCGGACAGCGCGTCTGCCACCTGTACGGAGACATCGAGAAGGTCATCGATGTCCATCGCCTTGCCCCGGATGCGCTGCTTCAGGCTCTCCCCCTCCAGCTTTTCCATGACGATGAAGGGATGGCCGTTGTGATCTTCGACTTCGAAGATGGTGCAGATGGAGGGGTGATTCAACAAGGACGCGGCGCGCGCCTCGCGCTCAAAGCGTTCCATCGCTTTGCTGTCGCCGCTGAGATTGTCGGGGAGAAACTTTAGGGCCACGTGACGGCCGAGCCGTGTGTCTTCGGCCTCATAGACCACGCCCATACCGCCGCCGCCAAGTTTTCCCAGAATTCGATAGTGGGAGATCGTCTGGCCGATCAGGCTGGTCCCGCTCGAAGTTTGGCCCGACGTTTCGCGGTTCATGGCGAAGCTAAGCCCCTGTAGGCGGTAATGTTAGGCCGTGGGTCGTGTCTGGTCAACCCTCCGATCCAGGCTGTCAAGCCAAGCGCGGAAGTTGGCCAGCGGCAGGCCAGGGGTTGGGGATGCCGGACCGCCCCCAGGCTCCCTCAGCTAGGCGTAAAAGCCCGCCGAGGAGCCTACCCACTCCAGGTTCCGGTTGTGGTCCACGCCCATCATCAGCCCGCGTCCCATACGGATGATGGTCATCACCGGCAGCAGCTCATCCAGCCAGATATACATGATGCGCACTTCCGCTTTGTTACTGCCTGAGGGAGTCTCCACCACGGGTTCGAAATGCATGCGTTCCTGCAGGATGTATTGGGAACGGTCTGCCTTGGGAATGGCGGCCAGGTCCTGGGGTTTGAGATTGATGATCACACCTAACCCGGCGAAGGAGAACAGCGGCTTAACCACGTAATTCTCCAGGTCGCTCGGTATGCGATCCACTCGATCCAGGAACCAGGTCTTGGGCACGCACTCGTGGTGCAAATGCGGCAGCGAGAACTTACTCATCCGGAAGAACCAATTGGGATGGCCCGCCCACTCCACTTCGATGTCATCGGTGAGGTGGAAAGCAGTTTTCAGCTCCTTGCGCACCATTTCGTCCACGATGGCGCGGTTGTAGATGCGCAGGATGGGGATGCGCTGGCCGTTGTCCTCGTGGAACAGAAACTTGCCCACCTTCTTGACGTCGGTGATTGAGACCGTCTTTACACCCAGCAGTTTCTCCGTCAAGAGAAAGTCCGGCAGCGTCTTCTGATGCAGAGGATCGATTTCCATCAGAATGACGTGTTTCGGATCGTGGTCGGCCACAATGGCACGCCGCAACAGCTTCTTGTAGCCCTCCCAATCCAGTCCCCCGAGCAAATAGTTAAGCTTGGGGTCCAGACCAAAAACCTCGCCATACACCTGCGAGAGCATTGCCTGATAGGCGTAGAGCGAAGGGAAGCCTTGCAGTTCGACCAGTTTGGGGTGCAGCGAGCCCGATTGGTCCCGCACCAGTCCAAAGTCCACCTGGACAAAACTAGGCCGAGGAGGCTCGCGCGGCACCTTAAACTGTTCTGGGATCGCTTCCGAGGAAGCTTTACGGTACTCGAGGCTGTTGAGTTGATGGATCAGTTCCTTGCCGTAATCACACATCTGATCCAGAAGCGGCTTGGGCAGGAAGACCGGCGTCTCGCACATGCGGAACTTCACTGGGGTTCCGCAGCGTTGCTCCATCACCTTGAGTAAACGCTGATATTTTTCCGGAGTGAAGTTCGCGTTGAACTGCTGTCGAAGGGTGGGAATCATGATAACGCCGACCTTCTCGAAACCACCTTCTGCGATTTGTCATCCGGAGCCAAGCGTGATCTCTCGCCGGCGAGGGATCATGCCTAGTCGAAGGACTCCTCCACCCGCCACAACGCCGGCCCTCGGGTGAGGGGACTACGCTTCCAGCAGAAATTGACCGTTCCGCATGATCTGCGCGCCATCCACCCAGATGTCGAAATCCCTCCCCACCACATCAATATGGGTGGAAGAGTACCACTGCGCCCCAGTATGGGCGCCATAGGGGTTGCCAAACGCAATGTGTATTCCAGGGTATTTTTCGTCCTGCAGGATTTGCCCGATCACGTCCTTTAGTTCGATGTTGGTACCAATAGCAAACTCGCCTACGCGGTCGCTATTCTCGTCGCTATGGGTGTAACGCCAGAAGTCGTCTTCCAGTTCGCGATTGGCAGAGTGTGCCTCTGTCAGCCGGTTAGCTTTTATGCGAATGGTCAACGGATTCTCCCGCAGACTGCCAAATTTCGCGCACAGCCAGTCCCCGACGACCCCGTCGATCACAAATATTCCGTTGACCTCGCCGGGAGTGGTAAACACTTCGCCGCCGGGTAAGTTGCCCCACTTATCGGGGCTGATGATGCCGCTGGTCTTGAGCCAGCGATACTCCGGATTCAGGTCGGCCGTCAGATCGGTCCCAGCGGAGGTCTTGGCCCGCACTTGCTTTGCGCGCCGCACCGTTTCCACCACCTTGGTGCTGATGCGATCTACTTTCAGGAAGTCCGCCCGCATGCCTTCCAGCATGATCTGCCGGTTGATATTGACCATGTGGGCATGGCGGATCTTGCGGCGATTCACCACGTCAGTCATCTGCATCCGCGACCCTAGTTCGTTAGCCTGTGCCTGCACCGCGAAGATGCTGACCTGGCTGGTCTCGAGATCATCCACGATTTCCCGCGGCAGATCGCCCAGCGGCCGGGGCGAGAGCTCTTCCAGAACCCACGCCCGGTAGGGAGCGCCCAGATGTTCCAGTTCGCGAACCAGGCTGGCTGCGATTTCCCGGGTTGCGTCATCGGTGATGATGGTGACCTTCTCGCTGGGCTGAATGCGCAGGCACACGCCAACCGCATTGCGGGCGCCGGGAGTAAGTTCAGGATCAAACGGAAGCGTGCGGAGCGGATGGTTGGCTTGGCTGAGAGGAACGTTCATTACCCTACTTTTCTAACCGGAGCTTGGGCTTCGGTCTCGGCCAGGCCCACTTCCGTCTCTTCGATGATGTAGTCTACGACTTTTTTCAGATCGCCGGTCTCACGAAATACCCGTAACTGGCGGTCCGCGCCGGTGCCTGTCTTTAGAATCTCATGAATGTAGTTGATCTCTTCGCGGGAATTGAGCTCGTCCACCACATCGTCCACGAATTCCAGGTATTCCCGCACCAGGTCGCGGGCGGAAACTTCCGTCTGCTTGCCAAAATCAATCAGCTTACCTTCCAGCCCGTAGCGTGAGGCGCGCCACTTGTTTTCCATGATCAAGGCGCGGCGATAGAGGCGAAATCCCTGATTCGCGGTGTAGAGCTTGTACAGCTTGGCGATCGTAGCCTGAATCAACGCCGCCAGCGCAATGGTTTCGTCCACCCGCATCGGAATGTCGCACACCCGGAACTCCAGAGTGTTGAAGAACGGATGCGGCCGAATGTCCCACCAGATTTTTTTGGCGTTGTCGATGCAGTTGGTCTTGATCAGCAGCTTGATGAAATTCTCGTATTCTCCCCAGCTCGGGAAATAATCCGGAATGTTGGTGCGGGGAAACTTGTCGAAGACCTTGCAGCGATAGGATTTCAGCCCGGTATCCATCCCCATCCAAAACGGCGAATTGGTCGAAAGCGCCAGGATGTGCGGCAGGAAGTAGCGGGCGTGGTTCATCAACTGGATGGCAGTCTCGCGGTCTTCCACCCCAATGTGTACGTGCAGCCCAAAAATCAGATTGGCCCGGGCCACCAGTTGCAGATCTTCAACGATGTTTTTGTAGCGGACGTCCTCGGTAATCTCCTGGGCCCGCCAATCGGCAAAAGGATGGGTGGCAGCGGAAGCCAGCCGCAAGCCGTTGTCCTTGGCCAAAGCGATCATATCGCGGCGAAGTTTCTTGACCTCTTCCTTGGCGTCCTTAATATTGCGGCACACCGAGGTTCCGACCTCCACCACCGACTGGTGCATCTCGGCTTTAACCCGCTCCTGCAAAAGCAGCTTGCCCTTCTCGATAATCTCGGCGTGGATGTGCGAGCGCAGATCACGGGAGACCGGATCTACGGTCTGGTATTCCTCTTCAATGCCGATAGTGAAAGTCGGAAGCATGGCTACCGCTGTCTGTCCGGGGGAAGGCTCGCTGCCAGCCTGGTTCCGGCAGCTTCCTAAAGCGGGCACTAGTATAGCAATCCGTTCCTGAAACCCGAAGCAACCTCCGTTTCCCTTCGCGTAAGTTAGTGTTCTTCGTGCTTTATGCCTTTGCCTTTTTCCTTGCAGGAGCCTTAGCCTTAGGCTTTTCCGCCGGCTGGCCCCCAGCCAGGAACGACGCCCAGTGCAACTCCTGTATCGGATTCTCCTCGCTAAGAGCTTTCTTTACAGCCATTTCTGCCACAGCATTCACGATCCACTCGAAATTCTCCCGGCCCACAGAATTGATGTCTGCGTCAGGCGCCGGGTTGAGGAAGTCGATGGCGTACGGGAGACCATCTTCCACCGCAAACTCGACCGTGTTGAGGTCGTACCCGAGCGCCCGGCACAGCGTCTGCGCATCCTTCACTACCCGCGCTAGCAGCTTGGGATCGGTCGGCGGGGGATTCCTCCGGTAACGTTCGTGAAACGGTGCCCTCGGATCGTAGTGCATGATATGCACCTTTTCCTGCCCAACGACGTAGCAGCGAAAGTACTCTTTGAACTCGACACCATGCTGCAGGGTCATGCAGAGATCGCCGGTCTGGTTGTAATGATGGAAAAACTCGTCCGGTGAGTGAACCTTGTACACGTGTTTCCACCCTCCGCCGGAGTACGGCTTGAGGAACGCGGGGAAGCCCACGTACTCGAAAATCTCTCCCCAGTTCAAGGGATAAATCAGGTTGCGCAGGGACTGTTCGGTGGTGCCTTCGGGATGCTTCTGATGAGGCAAAATCACGGTCGGGGGAATGGCCACGCCCAGTTTGGACGCCAGAGCGTAATTAAAGAACTTATCATCGGCCGTCCACCAGAAGGGGTTGTTGATGACGATCGTCCCGCTGAGCGCGGCATTCTTGAGGTATGCCCGGTAGAAAGGGATGTCCTGCGAAATGCGGTCAATGATGACTCGGTAACCGCTGGGCTCGGCCATCCTCACTCCACCCAGTTTGACGAACTCTGCCGTCACGCCTTCGACCTTCATGCTGTTGATGCGCTCGACCAGCGCCGGCGGGAATGTATTTTCCATGCCGAACATGACGCCAATTTTCTTCACGGCTTGCCTCTCTTCCCCCCACTTCACGAGAAATATTTTACCGCCATCCTTCGCCACAGCGGCCAGTCATGCCTGGAGTTGTCTTCCCACACGTCCAACCAGTGCGGGATTTCCTTGGCATTCAAGCAGGCTGAAAACTTGACATTCTGATCCAGGCAAATATCCCAATCGGCCGAGCCCAGAACGATATTCATTTTCCGGTAGCGGCTCAGGAACCAGTCATCGCTCATGTGCGGCAGAAAATCGGGCGGACAATTGAAATAGCAGTCGTCATCGTAATACCCGTCCAGAAACTGGTGGATGTCGAAGGCCCCGCTCATGCTCACGCAGTAGGTCACCACATCGGGATGCTTAAGGGAAAAATTGATTGCGTGATAGCCGCCGAAACTGCAACCGGTGACAGCCAACCGCGGCGCCTGGTTCTTCCAGCGCAGAAACGGAAGCATTTCGTGCAGGATATAACGCTCATACTGGAGGTGTCTCAACACGCGCATCCGGGGAGGAACGGCCTTGTTGTACCAGCTCTCCGTGTCCACTGCATCCGGGCAGAAGACCTGTAACTCCCCGGCATCGATCCGGGGCGCCAGCACGCCGATCATGTCGCGGTCTTCATACTCAAAAAACTTGCCCATGGAAGTGGGAAACACGAGCAACGGCGTGCCCGCGTGTCCGAAAATCAGCACTTCCATGTCGCGATGCAGTTCGGAGCTGTATCCTTTGTGGTATTCGCGGTTCATGATTTAGCCAGACCGGTCCAAGCAGATCGGTGGTGGGAAACTAAAACGCCGAGTATCTTACATGATCGGGCCAGGCTGATTGCGCTTAGCCGATCGCGCCAGGTGCGCCTGGCTCATGCTGCCGTGGAGGCGGCTCCAGCCGAGCCCTGGGAGTCGTATCTTGATATGCTTGCACCCCCATGCACTGGCTCACCGAAGACGAGGTCCGCAAGCGACTCCAGCCCCGTCAAGTCATCGCCGCCATTGAGGCCGCCTTCCGCGATCGCTATTGCTCGACGGTCATTCCGGCTCGTTCTCACATGAATCTGGCTGGGGGCGTATTTCTTATCATGCCCTGTTACGACCGCGACGGAAAGGCCCTGGGCATGAAACTGGCTATGGTGCAGAACCAACCGAAGACTCCGGAGGGTCGAGTCCAAGCCACCTACATGCTGCTGGAGCCACGGACCGCCCAACCAGTGCTGATCGTGCCGGCGAACTATCTCACCGATATACGCACGGCCTCAACTTCGGCGGTTGCGACCAAGTTCCTGGCCCGTGAAGATGTGCGGGTACTGGGAGTTTTTGGCACCGGCCGGGAGGCCCGCGCGCATATTCAGGTCTTGCCCCTGGTCCGCCGGTTTGAGCGGGTCCTGGTGTGCGGCAGGGACGTCGGCGCGAGTCGTAAATTCGCCCAAGCGATGTCTTCGGAGATGAACCTGGCAATCGAACCGGCCGATGCCCGGACCTGCGCCGCCGAATCCGACGTGATCTGCACCTGCACGACTTCGCAGACGCCGCTGTTCGAGGGCAAGGTGCTTCGTTCCGGTACCCATTTGAATCTGGTCGGCGCATTTCAGCCGCATGCCCGCGAGGTCGATTCCGCCACCTTGCAGCGGGCCCGCGTGTTCGTCGAAACATACGATGGTGTTCTTGCCATGGCTGGCGATCTGCTCATTGCGATTCTCGAAGGCATCATCGCTCGCGAATCTATTGCCGGCGATCTTCACGAGCTGGTAAGCAGAAAAAAGCGAGGAAGGATCGATGACGGCACCATCACTCTGTTCAAGAGCGTCGGCTGCGCTTTGGAAGATCTTGCGACCGCGGAGCTGCTCTCTGCTTGAGCAACCCGTTGCCCACCGTCTGTGCACCAGGTGAGACATGCCAAATGGCGCAAGCTGAATAGTCTTGGAGTGAACTCCCTCCAGGGGGAGACTAAAATCAGCCTATGCGTGCCATGGTTTTGCGAAAACCGGGGCCGATTGAGCGGTCTCCGCTATGCTTGGACGAGGTGACCCTGCCGATACCCCGCGGCGACGAGGTTCGGGTGCGCGTGCGCTGTTGTGGCCTGTGCCACACCGATCTACACACGGTGGAAGGCGATCTTTCATTGTCCCGACTGCCCTTGATTCCAGGACATCAGATTGTCGGAAATGTGGAGGCGTTCGGTGCCGATGTGCGCGTGCTAAAGGAAGGAGATCGGGTTGGCATTCCCTGGCTGCATTCGACCGACGGCAGTTGCGATCATTGCCGGCGCGGCTTCGAAAACCTCTGTGACAACGCCCAGTTTACCGGGTATCACGTGGACGGCGGCTATGCTGAGTTCGTCCTGGTCCACGAAGCCTTCGCCCATTCCATTCCTGACAAGTTCTCCGACGAAAATGCCGCGCCTCTGTTGTGCGCAGGAATAATCGGATATCGTTCCTACCGCCTGAGCGGGGCTCACTCTGGCACTCGTCTCGGCCTCTATGGCTTTGGGGCGTCCGCCCATCTGGTTCTGCAACTCGCCCGCTACGAAGGCTGCGAAATCTACGTTTTCACGCGTGCCCAAGCTCATCACGACCTGGCGAGGAAACTCGGTGCGGTTTGGGTGGGCGCCGCGGAAAACACTCCGCCCCACCCGCTCGATGCGGCGATCATTTTTGCTCCGGCTGGCGCACTCGTGCCCCACGCGCTCCGCGCCCTGCGAAAGGGTGGCACACTTGCATTGGCTGGAATCACCATGAGCGCCATCCCGCAAATGGACTATGCACTGCTCTACCATGAACGAGCCATCCGCAGCGTAGCCAATAGCACCCGCCAAGACTGCCGAGAATTCCTCGAACTCGCCGACCACGCCGGGATTCACGCCGAGATACAAGTCTTCGATCTGGAGCAGGCAAACCAAGCGCTCCAAGCGTTGAAGAACAGCAAGATCAGCGGTGCTGGCGTGCTGCGAATCGCGAGTTAGCCGGTTTGCTGGTTTGGAACAGGGGCAGCTTTCGAGTAGATGCCCTTGCTTGGATGCCCCTGCGAACCTCTTCGAGCAATGCGAAAAAACCACGGCGGCTTAACACACTCTGGCACCTAAACCAGTACTTTCAATAACTTACAAACCACCCAATGCGCCATTCCCCCGCTAAACCCCCATTTTTCCCCTTTCGTTGACATCTGCGTGTCCTTCCCCCGTGCCTTCAATAACATAAGGCTAGTTCAATCCATCAGGTGGAAGACGCTAACCGGCGCTTCCCGGGTGAAGGTCGCACAAAAGCAGGGAGCTCCGGGTTCAGACCGGTAGTTCAAACCAGGAATCCACGGTAAGACTTCCCCTAGTCGTAGTATTCCAGCACGGGAAAGCGAGAGCGCATGCACAAGCCAGTAAAGTACGTGGAAAAAGCAGTTACAGTTGCCGCCAAGGGCGCGTGGGTGGTATTCAACGGCCTGAACCGCATCAAGCAGAACCCATCGCCAACGCCGAAATGGTCGGAGAAGCCGCTGCTGAAGTCCTACGAAAAGACCAAGCCGCCTCTGGGCTGGCCGCGCACTACTGACTCGCTGTGCCCCAAGTGCATCCCTGAGATCCGCCAGCAGATTCTCGACGGCAAACTGCCCTACGAAGTTCTGATGAACGAAAAAGTCGGTGAGATCAAGGCCGAAATTGTCGAGCGCGACGGCAAGATCCTGATGGTGAAAGATTGCGCCATCCACGGCCATTTTGAAGACGTCATGTCCATTGATACTGACTTCTCGCGCCATCTGGAAGAGGTATTCCCCGGCCGCGATATCCGCGCCCACAACGACGAGAAGTTGCACCACCACGGGTCTTCGACCGTGAAGTACGGTCGCGGCTCGGTGCTCACTATCGATCTGACCAACCGCTGCAACATGATGTGCGATCCCTGCTTCATGGACGCCAACCAGGTTGGCTTCGTACACGAGTTGAGCTGGGAAGACATCAAGACCATGCTGGACAACGCCATTACCATCAAACCGCGCCGTCAGATGTCGGTGCAGTTCTCCGGGGGCGAGCCCACGCTTTCGCCGTACTTCCTGGACGCTGTTCGTTACGCGCGCAAGGTTGGCTACAACTCAGTGCAGGCTGCGACCAACGGAATCGAATTCGCCAAGAGCTTCGAGTTCGCCCAACAGGCCGCCGAAGCCGGTATGCGCTACGCCTACCTCCAATTTGACGGAATCGGCAACGCCGCGAACGCCCACCGCAAGGTCGGCAACCTGTTTGATGTAAAGCTGAAGGCGATCGAGAACATGCACAAAGCAGGTATCGAGATCGTCCCGGTGGTCACGATCGTCAACGGCATTAACAATGAGCAGGTCGGCCGCATCATCAAGTTTGCGCTGGATAATCCGAAGACCATAGGATTCCTCTCCTTTCAGCCCGTGTCTTTTACCGGCAGGGATGAAGCTGTTACCGACGATCGCCGCGAAGCCCAGCGCTACACCCTGTCGCATCTGGCGCACGATGTGAAAAATCAAACCGGCCTGGGCGAGCCCGCGCGTGATTGGTTCCCGATTTCTTTCATGGGCACCTTCTCTGATTGGGCCGACTTGATGCACGTCAACGACGCCAACAACGATTGGGGCCAGTTGAGCTGTGGATGCCATCCAAATTGCGGGACTGGCATGGCGCTCATGATCGACAAAGAGACCAAGGAAGCGGTTCCGGTGACCGCGTTCCTGAAGGGCGATCAACTGGCCAAGGACATTGCCAAGGTCAACGACGCGGCTCGCGGCAAGTTCCTCACCGTCGTCGGCATGGCGCTTTGCCTGATGAAGAACTACGATCCGTTCCAGTCACCCACGCACTTCAAGCTGATGGACCTGTTGAAGAAATTCGACAAGAACTTCAACGCCACTGGCAAGAACTACGGCAAAGTCGGTCCGGACCGCACCATTGACGACGTCATGAAGCGCCGCCAGGATCGCTGGAACTTCCTGTTCATCGCGGGAATGTGGTTCCAGGATCTGTTCAACTACGACTTCCGGCGTACCGAACAGTGCATCATTCCTTATGCCACCCAGGAAGGCGAGATTTCCTTTTGCGCCTACAACACGGGCGTGGGCTGGCGCAACATCATCGAGAAGATGCACATGACCGCCACGCTCACCAAGTGGTACGAGGAGCACGGACGGCACGAAATCTTCGCCGGCGGCAAGAACGTCAAGATGGAATCGGTCGAGCACGGACTGGTGCTCAAGGAAGAACTGGTCACCAACGAGGAGCAGCACGATCTTGACAAGCTGGGCATCGCCAAGAACTCTCGCGAGGAAAAAATGCGTGCCCGCGACGCCAAGCAGAAGGAAGATCCGGCCTACAACGCCCGCATGGCTGCGCTCTATCGCGAAGTCGTGCTGAAGGAGAAGCCGGTGGT
>Ga0070697_100000050_pt1 | contig 89645 bp, 77 predicted proteins | sample KBSK1501metaG_FD_65475 | JGI IMG/M metagenome (GOLD analysis project Ga0070697, IMG submission 65475) | Corn, switchgrass and miscanthus rhizosphere microbial communities from Kellogg Biological Station, Michigan, USA - KBS K1-50-1 metaG | ecosystem: Host-associated > Plants > Roots >...
CCTCCTCCACCTCCGCCGCAACCCCCATCTGATACAGACAACCGTGGTCGCGGAGGTGGGCGTTAGAGATCCAGCCTGGTATCTCAGTCGATCTTGCTCCCCATCTCCTCCTGATGGCACTTCAGGTGAGCGAGAAGAAACTGACTCTCACTCTTGGCCGTGTCCTTGTTCGTGACGACGTAGTCGTCCTTCGCCTTGTCGATGGGCTTGTAGCAGTGCTCGCACAGAGGAATCTCGGGCATCGGGTGCCTCCTCGAAATTGATCCAACGAGATTATATCGCCACCGCGTGGCCGGACTTCAGTAGAGTTCCTCGTTGAGGATGCCCCCCAACTGCCGACCGCATAGTCCTCCCCGTCGATCCCGGACCCTGCTGCGGCTGTGCTCGGCTGTGAGCGCGTTATGGTGTGTAGGTGTTCTCGTGTACGAGCGCCTCAAGACGCTTTGCCGAGAATATAATCCGCTTCGCAATCGAGCGTAGTTTCTTGCCTCCCGCTGTGCTCCCGGAGTCCCAATGGTCGAAGTGTGATTCGAGTTCTTCGATGTCCAGCCGCAACCTTCTTGCCTGATCCTTGATCGCGTCGATGTTCGCCGTCATGTCGTCCTCCCCTTCACAGGCTAACGCAGGATGATCGCACCCCTCGGGGATCGATGTCGAGGGTGCCGTAGGTCAACGATCACTTTGGGGCGGAAGAGGAGGAAATACTAGCGCTTGATGAAGAGGGAGAGGTAGTTCGAATGAAACCTTTGCAGCAACTCGTCAGCCTCCCGAAGATGTGCGAGCCAGTTCTCGAATAGATCTTGCTGCCCATTCAGATAGAAGCGCGTCGAAGCGAACGACACACTACCATAGTCAGGATCCTGACTTGCGCCGAACGACCACTCCACACTCTGGGCCCCTAGCGCGTCACTTAACGTCACGTAGCCATTCCCTTTAGCCATGAGTGATTCTGGTAAGAATCGCCGGAGAAGATCTCTAGCAGGTTTCAACTCTAGGATCTCTGAAGACTCCCTTAATTGACTGATCGGGGCGAGCACTCCGGATTGACTGCTGACGGAACGCACAGCACTGATCGGGATGCTCTTAAGCAAAGGCAGCAGACGCTTGAGTATCTTTCCGCGATATTCCTGCCAATGATCGAATGAGTTATGCCAACCAACCCACATCGCGATAGTGTCTGCACCAATCCGGAGTTGATGGACTGGAGCCTTCTCTGACCCATCTCCGAAATTAAGAAGCGTTTGCCTCGTGGCTTGATCTCGGTCCACGACAGAGAATTCGTTCTCCACCAGGTTCTCCCGCACGAAAGCTCTGGCATCATCCGGAGAAATGCAATCGAATTTGAAGGTGACTGTAGTTTGATACGTATTTCTCCCGAAGTCATGCACTGTCACTTTTGTCACGATCGTGCCCCGGCTGCAATGGACGGTCTGGGTGGCACCCAAGCCTGCGTCTGTGTTGGGGATGAAGGAATTCTTCGAGCGTGACGAGGCAACGCAGCAAATCTCTCTCGCAGCAGGATGGAGGCGAACTGCTCCGTGGAGGCTTGCTGCTGTCTGATTGCCTCTAAGGGACCGAACCCTCTAAGCCACATCGACTCTAGTTCTTGGGAGAATCTAACCCTCTGCTGTTCGGTTTCTAGGGAAAGCGCGTTCGCCTGTGTAGCAATTGCCAAGAAGAACGATGCGATCTCCTGCTGGAAAGCTTGTCTCTCTATTAGGAGAGATTGTCTCTCTATGAATTGGAGTCTAAGGGCTTGGGCTGAATCGTGCGCCTCCGGACGACGCAGAAGTTGGAGTATGCAGAAGCAACCATACTGGAACGGTAGCAGTCCCAACACGAGAAGTGGAACGAGGACACGTTCTGGAACCCCCTTAACAGCAAGCCACGCAATTGGCATGACCCAACCCGGAATCGTGAGCCCCGTGAAAGCAAACTTTGCGCCCAGGTTGGTGCTAAGGAGATTTAGGAATTCTCGCGGGCTGAGCTTATGAATCATGTGTGTACCTCTACTTCCGAAACTCGTCGACGAAGGATAGCCAGAGAAAGAGGGCCACAGACGATAGTTCGCTGTACGCAATGACCTTGATCACCCAGGCGCTGGCGGTGTCCTGGGGCGGGAACTTTGTCACCAACCAATGAAATAACACGATGACGAGCCAGAACGACATGCAAACGGCTACGTTCTTCAGAATCTTGAACAGCTGGACGATGGCCTTGGTTAGAAGCACCACCACCTGAGGCCGAGCGCCCGTCCACGCCTCCCTGACGAACGAGGGCACCTTGTCGCGCAACCCCATCGATCGGGCTTCTCCCGGACCTGACGAACACCGTGACTCTTCTCCAGATTGGATCGATCATACCACCCTACCCTAGCATCCTGAGCACGCATGTCACATCACACGCAACTTGCTGTCCCACAATAGTATAGGTCCTCCTAGGAGCAAAGGGGAGCGGCCGAGTGCGATGCTGAGGCTGAAGCCGGGACCAAGGCAGATCGTCACGGGTCGAGCTGTGAGGATCTCACCCGCCGCACAGATCGCGGCCGGGCCACGGGCGGATCACGGTTCGCAACACACCCTCCCCCGATCCCCCGACCGGGATGAACCTCAGATCCTCTCACCACTCCTCTTTCAGGAAGTCTCCAACATCGACCGGCACCTTCGTCCGGTTCCGCTCCCCCGCTGGCTGCCACGACCCTGCGCTCTGGCCCCCCGGTTCGGGCCATGCGTACCATGCGTCGGCTCCGCCCTGACCACGCGCCGCCTCCGCCCAGGCTCCCCCCGCTGCCCCGCTGCCGCCGCCCCACGTGCCCCGCAGCGCAACGATCTTCCGCAGGCTGGAGCCTGGGGCCGAAGGGGGTCGCGCTGCGCCGTGGGGATAACCCGGGGATAACGATCCGTCCGATCCGGGGTCGTTGGGGAGATCGGGCGGCTTTGGGTGCCGAGCCCCCTCCGCGGGAAGCAGGCTGCCAGCGCGACTTCCGGCCGATCCGGCGCGATGGCGCAGACGTCGCCGGATGCATTCGAAGTCCGGTGCTCTATCCAGCTGAGCTACGGGCGCGCGTTGGCGATCATCAGGTAGCGGCACAGGTTAGCGTTTTTTGCCACGAGGCCGCAATCCTCGGGGGTCGCCGCAGGAGTGCACGGGGAGTCCACCGGGGTCCACGGCCTTCGATGCGAGTCGGTCCATCACGTCGGCCCCGTCGCGGAGATGGTCGGGAGCCAACGCCGCGTAGCGCAACGTCATGCCGTAGGATCGGTGCCGAGCCACACCCGGACCGTGGCCAGGGAGACGCCCGCCTGCACCATGAACGACACGGCGGAGTGGCGGAGATCGTGCCAGCGGAAGTCGCCCAGCCCCGCCGCCTCTATTGCCGCTTCGAACGCCTTCCGGAACATCGTCGGTTCGAGAGGAGCCCCGTCCGACGTGCGGAACACGGGACCGCCAGCGATGGGACGAGGTAGGGCCTTGAACGCCGCGGTAGGTGGCGGGCAACGGGACGGTGGGGGCGGAGCCGTTCTTGGTGTCGCGAAAAGTGACCAGCCGGCGTTCGAGATCAAGATCCGCCCACGTCACTTTCAGCAGTTCCCCGCGGCGAGCGCCAGTGGCTTAGAATTAGCCCACGCGTCCAAGGCTGGTCCGAGATATAAGAGGGTGAGGAGGTTTTGGCAAATGAGACCCGTGCTGATCTCCGTCGGCATATTCTGGCTCACAAGCATGCTCGGGGCGACGAGCCAAGCCACGGTTTACGTTGACTCAACCAGTCTCCTGATCGATCAAGACAGTTCTGTGCAGGCGGGCCAGTACGCCTACTACTCCCTTCGTCTCAAGTCGGGCACAAGCCTCGCGGTTGACATGGCCGTCCAGGGTGGGTTGACGAACTCCCTGACAGTCTGGTTGCTGGACTTGCAGAATTTCCAGAAGTTCCGCGGAGGTCAGGATTTTTCCTATTTCAAGGGGTCAAGCGGGCATATCTCGTCACAAGCCAGATATCGATTCACGGTTCCAAAGCCAAGCATCTATTACCTGATCATGGACAATCGAAATGCTCTCGTAGTGCCTCGCTCGGTTCACGTCACCGCCTACGAAACGATTGAGGGTGAGACAGAGGAGTCGAGAAAGATCAAGGATGCTTTCACCAAGCTCTATGACGGGTACCTCAAAGGTCTCTTCATCTTCGATGACTTCGACGTGCATGTCACTCTCTGTGGCACTGAGAACGCGTTCTCCACGCCCACGATCATAATGTGCCGTGAGTTGGCCGATGCTCTGTCGAAGAAGGGAGTTCCCGGGGCGATAGTGTTCGTGTTCTTGCATGAGGCGTCGCACAGTTTGCTAAATCTTTGGGGATTCCCGTTGCACGATAATGAGGACGTGGCTGACGAACTGGCCACGTTCCTTCTTCTGTTCGCAGATCAAGAAGACCTAGCATTGCAGGCGGCCGATTATTGGGCGCAGGAGATCTCTGAGGTCGAGGCACTCCGGAAACTCTACATCGATGATCGCCACGCCATTTCACCGCAACGGGCGAGGAACATCGTCAACTGGATAGGTCGCAAGGAAGACCTCAAGGCCCGCTGGACGCGACTTCTGATGCCCAGGTTCACGGACGAGGTCCTGCGGAGCATCGCGAAGGACAGTAGCAATACTTCACTGTCATCATTGGCGACCCGGGAGCTAGCCTCACGGGCACCAGGGACGCAGAAATAGACGGTGGTGCCCCACGGGCGGGCGCTTGACGCAATTAAAGGCTTGAGCTGCGGCGTCTAACAATCTCCAGAAGGTGTCGCTCGCGCGGGAGGTTCGCTGTGATGGAAGGCGTCAAGTGCAGGCCGACGCGATAGGTCCGTGATGGAGGTACTAAGCCGATGTCCAAGATAGTGCGCTCTCTGGCAGTTCTCATAACAGCCGCTACGATTCCCGCTGCAGAGGCTGCCCCGCGAGAGCCCGCACGCACGTATTCTCCCTTGATGATTAGTATTGCAGCACGGATCAAGGAAAATGGGAAACTTAGTCGCGAATTCAGAACGTTCGACCTATTCTGCAGCGATGGTGAGTGTCAACTTGAGGTGATCTTTCTCAACGCCTGCGATAGTCATGTTACCGCTGGGCAGCCGTCATTCTCTCCAGACACCCAGAGATTCAGTACGGGAGCAGGAGATCTTAGAGTCGATCACTCCGGCACCCTCGTGATCGTCGAGGCTAAGTACCAGGGACACACGATAATGAACCTAAGATTCGGCTTGACCCCTGATTACCAATGGGTCACTTCCTTCACGGGTACCCTGATTCCCGATCTGGCTGGCCTACCTTCCCGCCTTGCTGAGGGGGTACCCGCCGCAATGGAACTCATTCCCTTTGTGGGAGACTTCGTAAGGGTCGACTTGGACTGTCCCCCACGCGTTCGCGGTCTGCACAAGGCGAAGTAACTGGAGCCAGGCATCACCCACAGGTCCCGACCTCACGGACCCTAAGAACTACTCGTCCAGGGAATCGCTCATCGAGGCGCCTATCGTAGGATCTCCTCTTTGTCCCCACACCGCGCTGACTCCAGGTTCGAGCGAGCCCTTCCCTCGGCTTGACTTGTATCGGTACCGCGCTCGCCACGTTGGGCTGAAACAACGTCAGACCGCAAGGTTCGTCCCCGTCGTGGATTACGACGATGAGGCCGCGCGCGACGTGCTGAGCTGCCGGCAGCGTGTGGCGATAAGGGCACGACAGTGGACCTCCGTGCGGAGGTCTCGGACGAGCGTGCAACAACCACAGGCAGGATCGGCTAAAATGCACCAAACGCGCTCCGGCCAACCACAGGGCGCACCGCAAGGGAGACTAGACGATGGCAAACAACATCGAGAAGCCGCTCAAGAAGTTACTTCCGCACCTAATCAGGGCGCGGGAGGACAACCTCAACGAAGCGGATACACGGCAACGGATTGGGAAGGTGCTCGAAGAAGTGCTCGGGTACGACCCGATGTCAGAGATTACAAGCGAAGCGCAGATTAAGTACAAGTACGTTGATACCGCTATCAAGATCGACGGAACGATTCGCTTCCTGCTGGAGGCAAAGGCGGCAGGCAAGGTTCTGCGTGATCGCCACATCGAGCAAGCGCAGCACTATGCCGCCGAGGGCAACATCGCGTGGGTCGTCCTGACGAATGGTATCGTCTGGAACCTCTACCATCTCTCGTTCGAGGAAGGTATCGACCACACGCGAGCATTCTCGGTTGACCTTTCGACTGATCCGCTTGAGAAGGCATGCCAGAGCCTCGGGCTGCTGCATCACCATTCAGTCAAGAAGGGCGACCTCGACGAGTATTGGGAGCACCGCGCCGCCCTGAGCCCGGAGTCGATTGGTCGGGCGCTGTTCATGGAGGACACGCTGAAATTCATCCGGCGCGAGATTCGGCGGCACGAGGGGATCTTGATTGACGAGGAGGACCTCTTGCAGGCGATCCACAACATGCTCTCAACCGAAGCTAGGGAGCTGATGGGGCCAGCGAAGATTCGGCGTCGGCGTAAAGCCTCGACGGCTTCCACTGCAACCCCGCAGGTAGAGGCCCCAATGAACGCTCCGGCAGCGCCAGCCGGCGCGACTGCGTCAGCCGCAGCGGCGGCCCCTCAGCAGGTACAAGGCAAAGCGGAGAAGGTGTAAGAACGAGATCGGTGGCACAGATGGATGCTAGGTCGGAATCACTCAACGTCTTCCCGTGACACGTCGTCGCAACAAGCCCCGCCCCATTCTTCAGCACACCGTCCCGCAGTTGCTACTGAGGGGTTTCACGAACCCGACGACAGGGCAACTCTATGCGTATGACAAACTCACTGACAAGGTATTCCCTACTGGAACTCCTGCGGTAGCCGCCGAGAAGGCCTTCTATGACCTCAAGGTTGCCGGTCGCGTGATCACCATTGACCCAGCGCTCACGAGGTTGGAGAGTAGCATTACACCTATTCTGACAAGTATCGTGTTGAACCGATCGATTGCCGCACTTTCCGGCCGCGACCGGAAGGCACTGTCTCTATTCGTGGCCGTGCAATTGGTGCGCGGCAGGGGGATTCGTGATCGTTTCAAGGCTTTCAACGATGCCATGATCAAGAAGTGTCGCGAAAGAGGGATTGAACCAACGAAGGTCAAGAATTTCGGGGTCATGTCGGAGGACCACGCCCGGTTCGCCTCGTTGACGTTGGTGAGTGAGGCGGGGGAGTTTGCGCCTCATATCTATAACAAGACTTGGTTGCTCTTTCAGGCATCTCCGCCGAACGCTTTCTGGATATCAGACAATCCTGTGACGATGAACAACGACTCACTGCCTCGAGATCGAGCGACACTCGGGCTGGCCGTCAAGGGAATACAGATCAACCTACCCATAAGCTCCGAACTCTCTCTTGGTTTCTACTGCCGATCAATTGGGGAGGAATTTCGCAAGAGATATCTCCAGTTCAAAGGCCTGTCACTTCTCGATCCACTGAGAGCCGCCCGGATGTGTCGTGATCCGCTCTTTAATGAGGCGTTCGCTCTGGGTCTTGACGAGAGCAGACCTGTCACGCTCGGAACGTCGAGCGTAATCCATGTCAACTCACTGCAGGTGGCCTTCTCAACCCGATTCGTCTACAGCCCCAACAACCACTTCAACCTCGTTCGTAGAATGATTTCTGATGATCCCAGGTACCGGGGAGCACCCCTGTCAATCATCTCCTGACCACGGCCCCTGGCACCGTGACAGGTTGGCTCTCTCACACTGGTTGTGTCCGATATGTGGGACGAAGATGATACCGAGGAGGAAGGAGTAAGGGAGCCGGAGGGAGTGTTGGCGACTCCTACTCCGACGAGAGTGCCTGCATCACGTCCACGCGCGAAGCACGCGCCGCCGGCACCAGGGAGGCGACCACGGCCGCGCCCATGAGAACGATGGCGGCGCCGAGGACCGGCAGCACGCCCGGCATGCGCGCGGTCTCGAAGTAGCTTCCCGCGATGCGGGCGAGCAGATACCCGCCGGCGGCGCCGGCGACGATCCCGGTCGCGGCGATCTGCGCGCCTTCCAGGAGGACGCGCGTCAGCAGCTCGCGCGGCGTGCAGCCGACCGCCAGCCGCACGCCGAATTCGCGCGTCCGCGCGCTCACCGAGAACGCGAGCACTCCGGCGATGCCGACGACTGCGATGAGCAGCGCGGTGCCGGCGAATCCGGTGAACACGAAGGCGTTCAGCCGCTCCGGCGCGAGCACCTGGGCGCGGACATCCTCCAGCGTGTTGGGTCGCTCGACGGCCTGCTCGGCGGAAATCCCGCGGATGACGCGCGTCACGACCGGCACGAGCGTGTACGGATCCCCCTCGGCACGGATAAACAGGCGGGTCGCATAGCGCATCTGCCAGGCCGACTGGTAAACCGTCATGCTCGGAGCCTGCACGACGTTTTCGTCGTCCACGTCCGCCACGACGCCGACGATGCGGCAGGGTGGCGCCTTGGCGAAGAGCGGGTCGGTCCACCAGACGTGTCGGTTCAGCGCGTCGCCGTTCGCGAACAGCCGCTGGGCGACGCTCTGGCTGACGATCGCCACGGGCTCGCTGCCGCCACCGTCCGCTTCCGTGAAGTCGCGGCCCGCGAGGAGCGGGACTCCGAGCACGGCAAAGAACCGCGGCGAGACGACCCGCAGTCGCCCGGTCGGGTTGTCCTCGCCATCCGCGGGGTGGTAGCCCTCGACGGCGAACGGCCACTTGAGGCCCGAGCCGGAGTCGCGCCAGGGCACGACCATCCCGGTCGCGACGCCCTGCACGCCCGGCAGCGCTTCGATCCGCCGGATCGCTTCCTCATAGAAGGTCATCGCCGAGGCGCCGCCGACGCCCGTCGCCGATGGTGGCACGTCGATCGTCAGCACATGTCTCATGTCGTAGCCCGTGTTCGCCGTCTGCAGCACCGTGAGCGCGACGACGAGCATGCCGGCGCCGGCGAGCAGCACGAACGAGCACGCGATCTGAGTCGTCGCGAACACCCGCAGACGGCGGTTGGTTCCAGGCGTGAGCCGGGCGCTGCCGCTGGCCAGCCTGAAGCCGGCCGTCGCCGTGGACGAGGGCAGCCGTGGAACGTACGCGAGCAGCACGGCCGCGGCCATGGCCAGCCCCGCGCCGAGCAGGAGCACGCTGTTGTCCACCGTGGCGTCGAGCGCGCGAATGGAGAAGCGCGAGGCATAGCGGCCGACCGCGGTCACGAGGGGATCCGCCAGCATGAGCCCCAGCACGGCGCCCGCGCCGCAGAGCAGGAGACTTTCGGCGAGCAGGGTGCGGCGCAGCGCGCGGTGTCCTGCGCCCAGGGCGGCGCGCAGGGCGAGCTCCCCCTCCCGGCGCACCGACCGCGCCAGAATCAGGTTGGCGACGTTCGAGCACGCGATGACGAAGACGACGGCGGCCGCGGCCAGCAGGACGAGAAGGATGGTCCGCGCGGGCGACGCGATCTGATCGCGCAGCGTCGTGACCCGGAGCTGAACGCGCGCCGACGTGGCGTATGCCTCGGGATGCTCGCGCATCATCGCCGCGTGGTGGGCGGTCAGCTCCGCTCGCGCCGCTTCCAGCGTGGCGCCCGGGGCCAGGCGGCCGAACAGCTCGGTCATGCGGTGGCTGCGGTTGGTCACCATGGTCGCCCCGAGGTGATGCGGGCTGGTCACCACGTTCGCGATGATCTGCGTCTCGGCCGGATAGGGCATCGACGGCTCGAGGACGCCGACCACGGTGGCGGTGCCCGGACCGAGGCGGATCGTCTTGCCGATCACCCCCGGGTCGCCGTTGAGCGTGGTGCTCCAGAAACGGTGTGTCAGGACCGCCGCGCCCGCCGCGGCGGGACCGTCGTCGGCGGCGTTCAGCAGGCGTCCGAGCGCGGGCCGGAGCCCCATGACCTCGAAGTACGACCCGTTGACGACACCGGCCGTCACCAAACGAGGCTCGGCGCCGAATCCGATCATCGTGAACTCGACCGTGGAGAAATCGCCGAACGCCGCCATCGTCTTGGAGCGCGATTTGAGATCGGCAATCTCCGGCATGGAGAAGGTCATGTTGTCGGTGCCGATGCCCGGGGCGCTCTGGCGGATGTAGATCAGGCGATCCGCGTCGCGATTGACCAGCGGAACCAGCAGCACGGTCCGCACCACGCTGAAAATCGCCGCGTTCGCCCCGATGCCCAGCGCGAGCGTCACGATCACCGTGACAGTCAGGCCCTTGGCTCGCATGAGGGAGCGCAGGGCGAACCGGACGTCCCGCCCGAAAGCCTCGGCCGCCTCGAGCCAGCGTGGCCGCCAGACACGCCGAACGGCGTCGCGAGCGCGGGTGCCGCTGAATTCTTCGAGCGCGGCCCGGCGCGCCGCTTCGGGATTCTCGCCGCGCTCGATTCGCTCTTTGATGCTCCGCGCCACATGACCCCGAATCTCATCGTCGAGCTGATCCAGCAGGTCAGTCATGCGCTACTCCTCGCTTGCCACAGGGTCAACGCCGTTGAATAGCACCTTGCATGCCACATGGCGTTGCAGGACAAGGGGCCAGGGTACCCCGGACGTCCGCTCGATTCTGGGACATGTGCGTCCGGATCCGGACAGCCTCACGGACCGCTCACCATCCCCCACCCGAGGATGAACTTCACGGTCCAGTCGTCCGACCCCTCAGTGAGACCCCGGCCGATCCCGAAGTCGACGTCCACCTTCGGGCCGGAATAGTCGCCGACGAGGAACAACTCCTGGAGCCGCCGGCCGCCGCGCTCGAAATCGTCGATGGGACCGAAGTCGGCGTAGTGCTCGATCCCGGCGGCCCAGGTGGAGGAGAACAGGTACGCCAGTCGCGCCGCGGGCGCGAAGTCGACGGTGTGCCGCGGTCCGCTCAGAACGACGTCCACGATCGGATTGAGAATAAGCTCGAGAGGGGCGCGGCGCCAGCCGATGATCGGACGGATCTCCGAGTTCCAGTGGGTCTCCTCGAACAGACGCGGCTGGTAGCCCAGCTCGAAGTTGACGCCGTAGAAGAAGCGACGATCGTGGGCGTGGGGCGAGGCGACGAGCGTGCGCAGCTTGGCGCCGCCCGCCGCGAAGTCGCCGCCGCGCGTCACCGCGTACGGGAGGTACAGACCGACTTCCCAGAAATCGGTCAGGCCGAGCGCGAACTCCGGCGTGCCGTTCCAGGCTCCGTCCGGAACCAGGCCGCCGGGATACCCAGCAGCGGCGCGGCCGCGTGGAACATAGTTGCCGTGCAGCTGCAGGCTGAATCGGCCCGGAGGATTGATCTCCGCGTTGTAGACCTGGATCTCGTCGCCCGCGCGCACAGCATCCGCGACCGGGAGAAAACAAAGAACGGCGCACGCCAGACCGCCGCGCCTGCGTTTTGCCACGCGCGCCTTCCGCACGTGCGCACCATACCAGAGATGTCCTTCGTGCACGATGTCGGCGCCTGCGGGCCGCCATGCTGCGCCGTGTACGCTCACCGCTACGGCGATTTCGACCGCGCGTGCCCGCGGCCCGCGGAGCGGCCTCCCTCGCGCCGCTCCGCGATCTCGTCATCATCGCCGTGCGCCTCCTGGCGCAGGCCGACGAGCATGAGATCGAAGGCGGGCAGGTGCGCGACGCGGTCCTCGGGATACGTGTCGCCGCGCACCGAAAACCAGATGATGCGGTTGAGCGTCTCCGCGTCGGCCTGATCGGGCCGGGAGAAATCCTGCTCCCGGGTGCGCTTCATCCAGAAGGCGGTGCGCGCATCGCGCGACTTCGTGATCATCAGATTGTCGAGCGCGACGTCGGGGACGATCGCCTGGTACGGCCGGGTGTCGGCCTTGTCCTGGAAGATGTCGATCGGGGCGGCGGCGGCGTCCAGCTGGTTCATGGGAGGCAGGCCGAGCAGGATCTCGAGCGTGCGGACCAGGCTGACGGTGGTATGGAACTCGTGGACGAGGGCGCCGGGGCGGTTGTAGGCGCTGATGACGAGCGCGGGAGAGCGGTGCATGTCGACGTGGTCGGGCCCGTCCTGCGAGTCGTCCTCCAGGACGAGGATCGCCGTGTCCTTCCAGTACGGGCTGCGCGACACCGCCTCGACGAGCCTGCCGACGGCGTAGTCGTTCTCGGCCACGTAGAACTGCGGCGTCGGTCCGCCTGGCCGCATTCCGCGGGTGTGATTGTTCGGGAAGCGCATGATCGTGAGGTTCGGCATGCGGTCGGGCGCGCCGTTCTCGCGGTCGGCGACATACCCTCGGAACTCGGCCAGCCAGTCGGCCAGACGGGAATAGCCGCGGCAGCGTGCCTCCGGGTTGTCGGGCGAGACTGCCGGATCGATCGCGCCCTTCGACTCCTTGAACGCCCGGTACGAATCGGTCGTCATCGAATCGGGCGTGGTGAGATCGAAGTTGCGGAACGTCGGGCTGTAGTGCCCCTCGAGCGAGCGTTTGGTGGCGAAGGCCCTGACCGTCGGCGTGAGGTCGGGATACGTCTTGGGCCGGTTGGTGTTGATCGCCTCGAGCTCCGCCTGGGACAGGGTCGGCACGAATTCGCCGTAGGCCCTGTAGCTCAACCCCGCCTTTTTCGCAGCGTCCCACAGGTACAGCGTCTCGGGCTCGGCCACGTCGGGCAGGTGGTTGACGTCGGGGGCGTACCGTTTCTGGAACGCCACCACGTCGTCGGCCGTCACCGGCTTCGGGAAGAGCGGCGGCTCGCCCGCGACCGGCCCCACCTCGGGCAGCCGGTTGAAACCTTCGTAGTCGTAGACGCGCCCACGGCCGGAGTACTCCCAGCGATACGCCTTGTCGACGTAATCGGTCGAGAAGGCCGCGGTCGCCCAGTTGTGTCCGTCGGCGCTGGCCTCCGAGTTCACGAAGAATCGATCGAGCAGGCCGAAGCGAAGCGCCAGGGCGCGCTGGTTCGGCGTGATGTCCTGCGGCGACCCGCCCGGGCCGCGCGCGGTCTGCCCCTTGCCGAAGATCGCAAGCGCCAGGTCCCCGTCCGCGGGCGATCCGTCCCCCGCCTTGTCGACATCCCCGAACACCTGGTCGTAGGTGCGGTTCTCCTTGATGACGTAGATGACGTGCCTGATCGGGTTGGCGCCCGGGAAGAGCCTGGAGCGCACCTCGCCGATCAATCCGTTGTTGCGCAGCACCTGCTGCGTGAAGGCGTGCAGCCGCCGCTCGTCCGGGACGTCGATCAGGCTCAGGTTGCCGGAGATGAGCGAGCCGCTGTACTGCCCGCCCAGCCCGGTCTGTCCGCCCTCCGCCGGGAAGCGCTCGTTGGCCGTGTTCGGCGCCCGCCCCGAGTCGTTGACGATCATCGAGGAGTTCTCGAACCCCGTCCCTTTCCCGTTGGCGACGATCAGCCGCGATCCCGCCACGGCGATCGCCGACGGGTACTGGCCGGCGGGGATGAAACCGGCGAGCGTCGATCGCTGCTGTCCGGCGCGCGCCAGGGCGACGACGGCGACGGCGTTGCTGTGGGCGTTGGCGACGTAGAGCGTCGCGCCATCGGAGGAAAGCGCGAGCCCTTCCGGGCTGCCGCCGGGGAGCGCTTTCTCCGTGAGACGCACGCTGATGCGCTCGATCTCCCGATCCTTTTGCGTGTCGATCACGGACACGCTGTCGGCGTCGGAATTCACCACGTACAAACGCCGCGCGCTCGCGTCGAGGGTCATCGCGGTCGGATGCCGGTCGACGGCGATGCGGCGGACGGCCGCGTGTGGATGGCGCGGGTCGACGACGGCCAGGGCGGAGTCGTTCCAGCAGGACACGTACACCTTCGCCGCCTTGCCGTCCTTGGCGGGCAGGACGGTCACTCCGTAGGGGTAGATCGTCCGCAGCGGATCGCCGGCGCGCCGCGGGTCGCCTCCGCGCCGCAGATCGACGCGGGAGAGAACGCGCGCCCCGCGCAGGCGGGAGACGATCCCCAGGGAGTCGGCCAGCTCGAGGGCCACGAACAGCGTCTCGCCGTCGGGGCTCAGCGCCAGACCGGCGGGATAGACGGGAGCGTGGTTGTCGTTGTAACGCCGCGTCGCGGGCTGCCGCGCGAACTCGCTCACGTCGATGGAGGGGGCCTCGACCTGGGTGGCGGGGCCGGGAGACGCCGGGGCGATCGGCGTGTCGCTGCCGGGGGTGAACCGGAACACCCAGATCTTGTTCTCGACGCCGCCGGAGACATAGAGCATCCGGCTGCCGTCGGCTTCGGCGCGCCTCGACAGCGCGACCCCGACGTTGGCGCTTTGCGGTGTCGGGAAGTAGACGTTCTGGATGACGACCGGCACGGGCTGCGCGGCCGCGCCTGCGCCCGCGCCCGCGTCCGCGCCGCCGGCGGCCAGATCGATGACGGACAACGACTGCTGGGCTTTGTTCGTATCGCTGCTGAATTCGACCCCGTAGCCGCTGTTGATCGCGATGAGGTAGCGCCCCTTGCCGTCCGGCCCGTCCTCGTCGGTCGAGCGCACGAAATCGACCGTCAGCGGCAGCACCGCGGGCCGCCCGGTCGCGGCGTCCTTGATCAACGCTCCCGCGGGCGTGATCGGCCGCCCTTCGGAGGCGGGCTCCACGGCGCGGTCCCCGGCGCGCTCGTCCGGAACCGGCGCGTCGATGGAGGGGACAGCGGCGCACGGCGAGAGCCGCGCCGGGCCCGTCACGGCCAGGGCGGCCGCGCCCGAAAGCGCCGCCAGCAGACGGACCCGGCGCGCGGCGCTCACTTTACGGGCTCGAAGGCGCCGGGGATGTCCGCTTTCATCGCAATCTCCCGCACGAATCTTACCCCGCCTCGGCGGCGGGGACGGGATCGGGGACGCGCACGGCGAGACCGATGGCGGCCCAGACGATCAGGGCGAGCCATTCGTAGCGGCTGAAGTGGCCGGGAACGAACGGCAGCATCTTCATCAGGACGAGCAGGACGGCGACGCTCATCCCGGCGATCGCCAGGGCGCGCGTCGCGGGCGCGGGCTGCAGGTAGAAACAGGCGAGGCAGGCCGCCAGCCAGCCGAGGGCCGAGGCCATCGATCCGACCTCGGTGATCGGCACCAGGATCGCGTCTCCCAGGCAGGACGCCAGGGCCGTCGCTCCCCCCAGCGCCAGGATGGCGACCGAGGGCACCAGGTTGTGCTCGTGCACGCGCCCGAAGCAGGCGTTCACGAGACCTCTCCTGCCGAGGGCGAACAGCAGCCGGCTGGCGGCGACGAAATTCCCGTTGAAGACTTTCAGGAGCGAGACGAGGGCCGCCAGAAAAAGCGCCTGCACGACGCGGTGACTCCTGAAGGCGTGCTCGAAGGCGACCGCGGTGGCGAACCGCTGCGAGGCCAGCTCTTGCCAGGGCCGCAGGTAGGCGATCAGCGCAACGACGGTGACGTAGAACACGACGGCCACGCCGAGCGCCAGCAGCATCGCCCGCAGAAATCCCTCCGCGCGGAACTGCGGGCTGGCCTCCTCGGCGCACTTGGGGACCGACTCGAACCCGGTCATGAAGTACGGCACGATCTGCAGCACCAGCAGGACCGAGACCGGGCCGGCGTGGCTGAACGGGGGACGAAAGTTCTCGAGCGACCCCCGGCCTATGGACGACAGGGCGAAGGCCGCGAACATCCCCAGCAGGGCGAAGGTCATCCACTTCTGGAAAGACGCGCTCAGGCGGATGCCGCGATAGTTGATGAGCGTGATGCCGGCGGTCAGCGCCAGCCCCAGCGCGAGGCGCGGCAGGAACACGGGCCGGCCCGCGACGCTGTAGAGCGCCAGCGTGTCGAGCCCCGGAAACAGGTAGGCCGCCAGCTTGCCGACCGCCACCGCCTCCCACGGACAGACGATCAGGTAGGCGAGCATCATCATCCAGCCGGTGGCGAAGCTCGCCCGGGGAGAGAACGCTCTGGCGACGTAGGCGATCTCGCTGCCCGCGTCGGGGATCGCCGCCACCAGGCGCCCGTACACCAGGGCGATCGGCAGGAGCGCCAGGCCCCCGATGGCGAACCCGAGCATCACGCCGACCGGCCCGCCGCGCGTCAGCCAGTCGTCCATCAGCACGAGCCAGCCGACACCCACCATGGTCCCGAAGCCGAGGGTGAAGTAATCGACGGTGCGCAGCCGGCGGGCGAGACGGCTCATCCGCGCGCTTGCGGGGGTCGGGCGCGCAGCTTCATCAGCCGCGCGGCGGCCTCGTCGAGCGTGCCGGGGCGCTTGCAGAACGCGAAGCGCACCTGCCGGGCGCCGTCGCGGGCGTCGTTGTAGAAGCTCGACCCCGGGACCACGGCGACCCCGATGTCGCGCACCAGGTGCGTGGCGAAGGCGACGTCGTCCGGGAACCCGAAGCGGCCGATGTCGGTCATGATGTAGTACGCGCCGCGCGGCGTGTAGGCCTCGAAGCCGGCCTGGCGCAGGGCGGGCAGCAGGCGATCCCGGCGCGCGCGATAGTCCTCGGCGAGCTTGCGGTAATAGATCTGCGGCAGGGCGAGCGCCGCGACACCGGCTTCCTGCAATGGGGCGGGCGCGCCCACGGTCAGGAAGTCGTGCACCTTGCGGATGGCGCTCGTGAGCGCGGCGGGCGCCACCGCCCAGCCGACGCGCCATCCCGTGACGCTGTAGGTCTTCGACATCCCGTTGATCGTGACCGTGCGTTCGCGCATGCCCTCGACGCGCGCCATCGACAGGTGCTCCGCGCCGTCGTACAGGATGTGCTCGTAGATTTCGTCGGTGATGGCGAGCGCGTCGTGCTCGAGGCAGAGATCGCGGATGAACTCCAGCTCGGCCCGCGTGAACACTTTCCCCGTCGGATTGTTCGGCGTGTTCAGGACGATCGCCTTGGTGCGCGCGCCGAACGCCGCCCGCAGCTCGCGCTCGTCGAAGGCCCACTCGCCGCCGGCGGCGTCGGCGGGCGGGCGCAGCTTCACGAATCGAGTGAGGGCGCCGGACAGGATGGCGTCGGGCCCGTAGTTCTCGTAGAACGGCTCGAAGATGACGAACTCGTCGCCGGAGTTCGTCAGGGCCAGGAGCGACGCGATCATCGCCTCGGTCGATCCGCAGCAGATCGTGATCTCCGTCTCGGGATCGACCTCGAGCCCCTGCGTCTCTTTCATCCGGCGCGCGATGGCGTCACGCAGATTCTTCGCGCCCCACGTGATGGCGTACTGGTTCACGTCGGCCGCGACCGCATCCTGCGCCGCCCGCTTCAGCTCCTCGGGGGCCGCGAAGTCGGGGAATCCCTGCGCCAGGTTGATGGCGTCGTGCAGCATCGCCTGCCGGGTCATCTCGCGGATGACCGACTCGCTGAACCGGTCCATCCTCTCGCTGGTGAAGCGCTTCCCGCCCGGCGTTCCGTGCGCCATGAGGACGAAGCCTAGCACAGCACCAACGACCCCAGGGTTGTGTGACAGTGGCGAGAGGCCAAAGCTGTTGTAAAATGCCCGATACGAAGGAGCCGAATCATGAGCCGAGAGTTCAACGTCATCATCGAGCGCGACGCAGAAGGCTACTATGTCGGCTCTGTTCCCTCCCTGAAGGGGTGCCACACGCAGGCCAAGTCGCTGGACGAGCTGATGGCTCGCATCCGCGAAGCCATCGAGCTCTGCCTCGAAGTCCAGGGTAACAAGTTGGAAGCTTTGGATTTTGTCGGGGTTCAGAAGGTGACTGTCGGCTGATCGGTCCAGGTCTTCTCGCCAAAATCCTTCGCGATTGCGAGCTCAGCCGCCAGCAGTTCCAAGCGCTGCTGTGACGTCGAGGCGCCACGAGTCCTTCAGCAAGCAGGTCGCAGCGCCGCTCACGCCGGCTTTCCGGTGAGGAGTTGCATCTCCCAGGCGAAGGCGACGCCGCTGGCGCCGCCGTGCTGCGCGAGGATGTCGGCCAGGCCCGGGACGGTTGTCTCGCGGGCCCAGTCGCGCTGCAGCTCGCCCTGCACGGCCATCCAGGTCATCGGCACCGCGCCGGCCTGCACCATACGACGCACCGCCATCTCGTGCGCCTCGATGCTGACGCCACCAGAAGCGTCGGTGACGATGTAGACCTCGTAACCCTCGCCCAGCGCCTGGATCGCCGGCATGGCCAGGCAGATTTCGGTCCAGAGAGCGGCCATGATGACCTTCTTCCTGCCGGTCTTCTTGATGGCGTCGACGACGCGGCTGTCCTCCCAGGTGTTGATGAAGGTTCGATTGATCGGCTTCTGATCCGGGAAGACGTCCTGAAGCCCCTTGATCAGGAGACCGCCGCGTTGCTCCATGACCGTGGTCAGCACGGTCGGCACGCCAAACACCTTGGCGGTCTTGGCCAGCCCGATGACGTTGTTCACGATCATCGTCGGCTCGTGGCTGTTGATGTTGGCGAACTGGAACGGCTGATGGTCGATCAGCAGAAGGACGCTGTCTCTGGGTGTCAGAAGCGCCTGAAGACCGGTCTTGCTCACGGGAGTCCCCTCCTTCGACGCCTCTACTTTGATGAGTCGGATCTATCCTGTAAAGTAGGCACTCGAGAGTAACCATGTCGAGACGAGCGGGCCCGATCGCAAAGCACCTTGTCCATGGCGCGCCCTCCCGAAGCTCCTGCGACGCCATCGGCACCTTGCTCGCGACCATCACTCGTCGTTGGACGCTGCATATCCTGTGGGTCCTGATCAGCGAAGGTCCGACGCGCTTCGGAGCGCTGCGGCGGAAGGTGAACGGGATCTCGGCGCGCGTTCTTACCGTGCGCTTGCGCGCGCTCGAAGCCGAGGGCCTGGTGTATCGCAAGTACACGCCAAGCAATCCGCCCGAGGCCACTTACGGTCTGACCCCGAGGGCGGTGGAGATCGGCGCGCATCTCGAGGCGCTCCACCACGCGGCGAATCGGTGGATCGCCGAAAGGCCGACGTAGCGATCTGCTGCGCCGCTGCTGAGCGGGCACGTTGGAACGCGTTGGAGGCTGCATGCTGAAGAAAGTGGCGTTCACGATGTTGCCGGTGAAGGACACTCGACGTGCGCGCGCTTTCTACGAGCGCACTCTTGGCCTGCGCGTGGGTAGCCACTCGGACAACGGCGTGTGGACCGAATACGACCTGCCCGGCGGTGGTTGCGTGGCGCTGTTCAACCACCCCGATCCGAAGTCGGCTGCCGCTCCGGGCGGCGCAAGCATCGCGTTCGAGGTCGAGGATCTGGACGTGCTCGTCGCTCGCCTCAAGAGTGACGGCGTGAAGTTCACGGCCGACGACGTGCAATCGCCGGAATGCCGCATGGCCATCCTGCAAGACACCGAGGGCAACACCATCATCTTGCACAAGCGCAGGAAGGAATCGAACCCCGGCTAGGATGGCCGGGTTCCACCCCCATTACCGAAGAACTCGACCATCCATAGTCGAAGTGTCGTCGTGTGACGATCCTCGTTGAGCACATAGGGACGGAGCTCAGCCTCGTATCTCGCCTGAAGAGTACGCTGGTTGATCACTCCCTTCTCAACGAGGAATTTCATATCGGCGCGATCGCGTGCGCTGTTTCGGCCAAGCTTCGCAAGGACAAGATCGTGGATCTCGAAGGCACGAAGGCGCAGACGCTTGAGGCCGCGCGGAGCAATGTCGACGAGCCTAGAAGCGTAACCCTCCGGATACTCCGCGATTGAGACGCGCTGGAAGTGGAGCTTGTGCCTTCGGGCGATCTCGCTGCCCTCACCCGCGATGCGCAGTAGATCCTGCCATCCAAGCGAGGGCTCGGCCTCGACGAAGTCGACGTCCCCGGTTGGTCTTGGAAGCGCCCAAAGGACCGCTAGGACGAATCCCCCCAGGCAATGGACTTCGACTGGTCCGTTCAAGGCGCGATCGACATCCCGAAGAAACCCGAGCCAAAGAGTCGAGATCCTAGCTGGCATAGGGAAGATGTTCGACCTTCAGGTCCGTCAAAAGGTTCCAGTGTTTCGCCGCACGGGATCGCTCCCTTTTCAACCACTGCCTCAATCGCTCACGAGGATGTCCCTGGCCGAAGGTCTCCTCCCGAGCGAGACGGCTTCGTTCAAGGGCCTCCTCCATCAGGCGCAGCTCAGACAGGCGTCCCTCGAATTCCTTCTTGCGCTCCGCCACCTGCCGCGCGAGGGCGACCATGAAGCCGAGTCTGTTCTGCAGGTCCCGGACCTTGGCGTCGACGACGAGCCGCTCTGCATCGAGCCCCGCGTGGCGGAGCAGCAGCCAAGGGAGAGCCTCCACCAGCCGAGGCTCCAGGTCGTCGAATGCCAGCGCCGCCAAGAGAACCTCCACCGGATTCCGCACCGGACCCGGTCGCCTCCGGTAGGCGTAACCCGGGTAGCCCAGACGCGCGAGTTGCACCTCGAACCATTCGTTCGTGGGTCGGTCCTTGGGTGCGGACGTCGTGGTGACCGGAAGCATCGTAGGAGGCAGGTCGAGCAGACGCGTAACTCGACGAGCGAGACGGGGCGGCACGCGACGCATCCCGGTCTCCATGAATGAGAGGTAGGCCTGGGTCACACGGAGACTGGTCGCGAGCCTCACTTGCGTCCACCCCGCCCTTTCTCGAGCCGCCCTGAGAACCGCACCATTCATCACATGGACAATTTATAACATACTATGTTATATGTCAAGTCGTCTTTCCATTGGGGCGACTGAACTCGGTCGGCGGCCCCGCGCACCCCCATCTGCCGACTTTGTACGCGCACGGCGGTTGTTGGAGGTAGGATCGCGCCGTGCTCGCGCCTGGCTCCCGTCTGGGCCCCTACGAAATCCTCGCGCCGCTCGGCGCCGGGGGCATGGGAGAGGTCTATCGCGCCCGCGATACCCGGCTGGACCGGACGGTCGCCGTCAAGATCCTCCCGGCCCACCTGTCGGAGAAACCGACGGCCAGGGAAAGATTCGAGCGGGAGGCCCGGGCGATCTCGGCCCTCAACCACCCGAACATCTGCCACCTCTACGACGTCGGCTCGCAGGACGGCCTGAGTTTTCTCGTCATGGAGTACCTGGAAGGGGAAACGCTGGCCGACCGGCTGGGCAAGGGCCCGCTGCCGCTCGATCAGATCCTGAAGTGCGGTCTCGAGCTGTGCGAGGGGCTGGCCGCGGCGCATCGCAGCGGAGTGGTGCATCGCGACCTCAAGCCCGGAAACATCATGCTGACGAAGTCGGGCGCCAGACTGCTCGACTTCGGGCTGGCGAAGCCGTCGGTCGACTCCGGCCCCGCCTCCTCCAGGCTGCAGACGATGTCCCGGCCGCTGACGGCCGAAGGCTCGTGGGTCGGGACGTTCCAGTACATGTCGCCCGAGCAGGTCGAAGGGAAGGAGGTCGACGGACGGAGCGACATCTTCTCGCTGGGCGCGGTGCTCTACGAGATGGTGACCGGCCGGCGCGCCTTCGAAGGCAAGAGCCAGCTGAGCGTGGCCTCGGCGATCCTCGAGAAGGAGCCCGCGTCGATCAGCGACGTGAAGCCGATGATGCCGCAGGCGCTCGACCAGGCGATCCGGACCTGCCTGGCGAAGGAACCGGACAAACGCTGGCAGACGGTCCAGGATCTGGGGCACGTGCTGAGGTGGATCGCCCAGGGCGGCGCGCGGGCGGGCGCGACCGAGCCCCGGGCCGGGCGCCACGCGACACGCCAGCGCTGGCTGTCGGCCGCCCTCGCCGTGACGGCCGTGGCGGCCCTCATTTTCGGGATTTGGGGCACGCGGCGGATGCCGGTCGGTGAGAGCGTCATCCGGTCCTACATCAAGCCGATGCCGGGCTCGAGCCTGCTCATCTCGGACGCTTCGGGCTTCAGCCTCTCTCCCGACGGCCAGGTCCTGGCCTACGTGGCCACGACGTCCGAAAAGAAGACCGTCCTCTGGATCCGTCCGATCCATTCGCTGCGCGCGGAGCCGCTCGCGGGGACCAGCGGAGCCAAGTATCCCTTCTGGTCGCCCGACGGCCGGTTCGTGGGGTTCTTCGCCGGCGGCAAGCTGAAGATCATCGACGCCTCCGGCGGTCCCGCGCTCACCCTTTGCGATGCCGCCGACGGGCGCGGCGGCACGTGGAGTCGCGACGGGGTGATCCTGTACGCCCCGGGTGTCAACTCCCCCATCCATCGCGTCTCCGTCTCGGGCGGGGCGGCCGTTCCCGTGACGACGCTCGAGAGGTCGAAGAACGAGATCTCGCACCGCTGGCCGTGCTTCCTGCCGGACGGCCGTCATTTCATCTTCCTGGCGGGAAGCGTCTTCACCTCCACCGAGAATCCCACCAACACGATCCTTCTGGGCTCGCTCGACTCGCGCGAGACACGGCCGCTGATGCACACCCACGCCGGCGCCATCTATGCCTCGGGACAGATCCTCTTCCTGCGACAGAACACGCTGATGGCCCAGCCCCTGGATCCGAAGACTCTGGAGCTCACTGGAAACGCCGTCCCGGTGGCGGACCCGGTCCAGGAGGCCGAGATCTTCTCACGGGGCCTGTTCTCGGCTTCCGAGAGCGGCAGGCTCGCTTATGTGGAAGGCAAGGCCAGCGCGGAACGTCAGCTCGTGTGGTACGACCGGAGCGGGAAGCAGATCGGAACGGTACCGGGGAGCGGTGCCTATGCCAGCCCGCGCATCTCACCCGATGGAAAGCGGCTGCTCTTCTATCTCGACTCCGGGGGCTACGACGTCTGGACCTACGACACGGTGCGCGGCGTGAAGAGCCCGCAGACGTTCGGCTCGGCTTCATCGCAGGGGAATGTCTTCCCGGCGTGGTCTCCCGACGGGAAACGGATCGCCTTCACCAGCTATCATGACGGGAAGTACTTCCTCAGCCAGAAAGTCTCGGACGGATCGAGCGACGCCGAGGTCCTCCTCGATGGCGCCGATCGCTATCGCTTCGCGTCCGATTGGTCCCCGGACGGGAAGAATCTCATCTATCACGAAGGATCGCTGGGAGGCTGGTCGATCTGGGTGCTCCCGCTGACCGGCGATCGCAAGCCTCACCCGTTCCTGAAGAATCCGTTCTCCTCGCGCGACGCGGCCTTCTCGCCCGACGGCAAATGGGTGGCGTACTCCTCGAACGAGTCGGGCGAGTACAAGGTCTACGTCGCACCCTTCCCCGGACCCGGCGGGAAGTGGCTGGTCTCGTCAGCGTCGGGTGTTTCGCCACGCTGGCGGCGCGACGGGCGCGAGCTCTTCTACTTCTCGCCGGACAATCAAGTGATGGCCGTCGACGTGAGACTCGCCGCCAACCTCGTCGAGGTCGGCATTCCCCATGCACTGTTCGAGACCTTTTCGTACGGTGTGTTCGGCCGCTTCGATGTCACCCCCGACGGCCAACGGTTCATCGTCCCGTACGAGCCCGGCGAGCCGTCCACGGCCATCACCCTGGTCGTCAACTGGCCGGCCGACCTGAAGCGGTGAGTCCCATGGACCGGCGCCTGCAATCCAAGGAGACCTTCTAAGACGCTGGCTGATCGCCGCTGCCGGGGACGTGGCGAAGGCTGAGGAAGGCGCCCTGCTTGAATCTCATCCGGATGTCCCGCACCTTCTCGAAGTCGTCGATCGGGTTGCTGCCGAGGACCAGGAAGCTCGCCTCATAACCGTCGCGCAACTGTCCGAGCTTCCGCGTGGGGAAGATGGTCCACGGGGTCGTCTCCGTCCACATCTTCAGAAGGGTGAGGTTGTCGAACACCTTCAGGTCGCGGAGGGACATCGCCTCCGGCAGGGACGTCGCGCCGTAGACGTCGGGGCCGATGGCGATCTTGACGCCCGCGTCGTGCAGGAGCCGCAGGTTCGCCGCCTGAATCTCCCGCGCCCGCCTCAGCTCGTCCGGATCCTTCATCTCCGCCACGGCGACGTACGTCGTGGTCACGACGACGACTCCCTTGCGGGCGGCGAGGGCGGCGTCGTCCGCCGTGATCGGGAACCATTCGGGATGCTTGAGGTCGGGGTAATAGCCGGGCATGTGATTGATCTCGTCGATGCCGGCGGCGAGCGCGTTCCGGAAATCGACGGCCGTCTCGATGTGACAGGAGACGCGCAGGTGGGCCTGGTGCGCCCGGGCGACGATCGAAGGAAGCAGTTTCGGATCGAGGCCGCGATCTCCGTAGTAGGCCGGGTCGTCGCGCCGCTTCTCGAACTCCTCCGAGTACAGCAGGTGCGTCTTGATGAAATCAGGATGGTCGGCCAGGATCATCGGCCACTTCTTCTGCAGATCGGCTTCGTTGTCGAGGATGATGTAGCCGAGGTTCTCGAAGGTCCCGTCGGGCCCCGGCTTCTTGACCTTGGCCAGGTCTTTCTCGTACAGCCGGACCGGATGGCCTCCCGAGGCGGTGATCCCGGCGTTCGCGAAGACCACGTCGACGCTGTCGGGCCGGTTGATCTTGTCCGCGATCAGAAGCGTGTCGCGGTGGATGCTCGCGGGGTTCTTGGCGTAGAAGATTCCGTCCTTCAGGTACTCGTTCAGGATCTTGTCGATGTCGTGCGGCCCGGCGATGTAGTGGTTGTGGGCGTCGCCGAACGGAGGGACCACGTAGCCGTCGTGGAGATCGACGACCTCGTCGATCGTCTTGGGCGCTTTCGTGAGGAGGACGCCGCCTGAAGCGTAGAAAGTCCGTCGCTTGAACGCGCTGCCGTCGAACCAGCGCCCGTTCACGAACTTGTAGGTCCTGGCGGGCGGCGGGGCGGCCGCCGGGCCGGGGCCGGCCCCCGGGCCCGGGGCAGGCGCCGCGGCCTGCGCCCAGGACAGTGCAAGCGCCGATGCGAGAACGCAGGCTCGAGCGGAATTCCAGACGCGCGGTGCTCGGATCATCAGTTTGCTCGTCTCGCGGCGATCCTACTACGCCGACATCGCTGACACGAGTCTCTCCTTCGACTAGAATCAACCATTAGACGCCTGCCTGAGTTGATTGTGAGCACGATCCGATCGGAGGCCCACGATGAGACAGCGCGAAATCGTCATGGCATTGCTTGCGCCGAGTCTCGCAGTCGCTCCCGTGGCGAATGCGGCCCCGCCTGTCGACGAACAGCTTGCGATCACGCAGACCGACGACTCCTTCCGACTCTCGGTGCCGGTGAGTCGTCTCGTCATGATGATTCCGCGGGGCGATCTCAAGGCCGTGCATGAGGCCGGGAGCGGCGGGAGCGCCAGCCCACGATACTTCCACCTGGAGGATGAGCGCGGCGTCATCATCTCGGGCTGGTTCGAGCCTGCGCAGTCGTACAAGGGCATCACCAGGTTCTGGAAGGGTGAGACTGACGCCTGGAAGAAGAATCACCTGCCCAAGCCGAAGGACGAATCGATCATCAAGGTCGAGAAGTGGGACGTGGTCCTCTACGACATGAAGGTTCCCGCAGGCAGCAACACGCACATCCGCGCTGAATGGGTCGAGGCCGGGACCTGGATCGACGTGCACATCTCGGTCACCAGCGCAGAGCCGATCGACGCCGCGCGAGCGAGAGCGATGAGCCTGCTCAAGAGCATCCGCATCACAGAGGCTTCGTAGAAGGCAACCGGGCGAGGCATGGCGCCCCGCCCGGCCCCCTTTCCGGCGGCGCTCGCTAGAAGCGCAGTCCCAGACCGATCACGACCTGGTTGAAGTCCTGCTGGGCGTTGAAGGCGCCGGACGCCTCGTACTGGCGGGTCCTCTCGTAGTACGCCTTGAGGAAGGCCGTGCCGCCTCCGAGCTTGAGCCCGGCCCGGGCGCTGCCCTGGTACTGGATGGTGTTCGAGAACTCCCCGAGCCAGTACAGGCCCTGGATGCCGACGAACGGCCGGATCGTCTCGGTCAGGAGATCGAACTCCAGTCCGAGACCGACGGCGGCGCCGGTCGACGAGAACGATCCGACCTTCGAGTACGCGACGGAGACCGCCGGGCCGAGATGGACACGCGGCGAGAGGCCGAACAGCAGATCGCCGTCGAGATTCGCGGTCTTGGTGTCGGTGTCCGGGGTTTGCACGTACGTCGCGGCGATGGTCGCTTCGTTCTTCGAGTCGTCTGCCTGCGCGAGGGAGAGGGACAGACCGGCGGCGAGCAACGCGATCAGTGTTCGCTTCACAGGACCTCCTCGAGGGCGGGCGTTGAACGATCCCGGTTGACGGCTTGCGCGGCCCCATATTCTGGGGGCCCGGCCGCGAATCGTCAACTTCCCCGATAAGGAAGGCGGCACGACCGGCGCTCAGCGCGGTCGAAGACATGGCGGGCGGGGACCCGCAGTCCCCGCCCGCCCCGCGTCGCTTGTGGGTAGCGCCGCGCCTCAGCCGTTGTGCGGGCGCGGCCGATCGTGCCTGAGGTCGCGCTTGTCGTGGCGGATGTCACGCCGGTCCTGGCGGACGTCGCGGCTGTCGTGACGCACGTCGCGCTTGTCGCGATGGATGTCGCGGCTGTCCTGCCGGACGTCCTTGCGGTCGTGGCGCGCGTCGGTCCGGTCGGAGCGGATGTCGCGGGTGGTGCTCCGGATCTGGCGCTGGTCCTGTCTCACGTCCTGGCGATCGGAGCGGATCTCGCCCGGCGTGGCGTTCGGGTCGTGCCGGTCCTGACGGAGATCCTGTCGATCCTGGCGCAGGTCGACGCGCTCGCCGTGGCGCTGGCGCAGATCCTGTCGGACGTCCTGGCGATCCTGGCGCACCTCGCGGACGTCCTGCCTGCGGTCGTGTCTGTCCTGACGCCGATCCTGCCGATCCGACCTCAGGTCCTGGTGGTCGTGCCGCAGGTGGGTCGCGGCCGGCGCCCCGGCGCCCTGCGGGTCGTCCTGGGCGAAGGCGATCGAGCCGAGACCGACTCCAGCCGCCAGCAACAGTGACATGACTGCCGAATTCATCCTGGTCATCGCGGTCACCTCCATGCTCGATCCCTTTGACCGCGGGGGAGGGCGGGAGGTTTAGTCGGATGAAGAAGAACCCGGGTCCTCGAGGGCGAATTGGAGGACGATCGTGTAATAGACCTCGACCGGGCGGCGATTCTCGACGGCGGCGGCGTATTTCCATTGGCGCACGGCGTCGATCGCCGCCTTCTCGAAGCCGTGACCGGGGGAATCGGACTTCAGAACGACGAGATCGCTCACGGTGCCGTCGATATGGATGATCCCCTGGAGGACGACCAGGCCCTCGGCCCGTTCCCGGAGCGCCCGGCGCGGATATTTCGGATCGACCCTCTCGACCAGGACAGGATCGTAAAAGCGCCAAACCTGGTTGCTCGCGGGAAGCACGGGCGGCGACGGCGCCGCCAGCCCTGCCGGCAGGCCGTACACCAGGACCGTCGCAAGGGCAAAGGGACGGATGCCGGTCATGGACCGCAGGTGAACGACATCGGGGTGACGATGAGCGACCAGGAGTTGAGCCGCCCGCTGTTGCCCGGCACCGGGTCGTACACCGCCACCTGCCAGGGCCCCCTGCTGGTGGGGGCGCGGTAGTGACTCATCTGACCGAACGGGTCGGACGGAGCCCCCAGCTTCGGCGAGTTGAGGTTGGGGAACCAGCTTCCCGTGAACGGCGCGGCCCGGCTTCCGGCGATATACAGATCGCTGGTCGAGCTGTCGTCGAAGCGCGTGTTCAGGAAATTCGCGCCCTGGTTGGGGGTGATGCAGTTGGCGCCCTTGCAGTCGAGCAGGCCGATGATCAGATCCGTGCCGAAGCCGAAGGGCGCCTTCAGCTCGAGCGCCAGGTCGCCGACGAGAGGATGCGTCAGATCGTCGATACGGAAATCGAGATCGGTGATCTGCAGATCGTCGGGAACCGTGAAGGTGTCGGCGACACCGTGCTGGCTGCCGTCCGGAATGGCCAGCCCGCCCGGGATCGTCCGGGTGAGGGTGACCGGGGCGCCGGGCCCCGCGGGACGACCGACACGCAGCGACAGGGGCTGGGTGAAGGTCCCCAGAGCGCTCGTCGTCTGCAGGGTGAAGTCGAGCGACTGACCGCAGATCACGCCGGGGCGCAGGGTGAAGGTGAACGGATCGCCCGAGGCGGTCCCCTGCGCCGGTATCGGCCCGTAGGTCGCGCTGCCGTCGCCGATCGTGATTCTGGAGTCGGCCGTGCCGAGGGTCGCCGTGGCGCCGGCCACGCTCTTGCCGGCGGAGCGCCAGGGGTTGACCAGCGGCACGGTGATCGACACGGTCTCGCCCGGGTCGATGAAGCCGTTGTGATTCCCGGCGCTGTCGTCGATGACGACGGTTCCCGGCTCGAGCGAGGGGACCGCGTAAGACTCCTTGACGCCGGCGTCGTAGCCGATGCCGAACGACGCCTCGGCCTTGTAACCGAGACCGCGTTCGGCGAACCCGGCCCAGATGGCGTCTTCGTTGGCGCACCCGTTGGTCGCGCAGTCCGCATCGAACAGGGCGTCCCGCGCGTCCGTGTAGCTCGGGTCGATCGGCGTCATCTTCATGCCGTCGACCACGATCCCGAGCATGATCCGGTTGCCCGACGCGACGTCGCCGCCGTTGGCGGCGATGATCAGGCTGCGCACGGCCCAGAGGGTGTTGGCCCACAGCTCGCCGACCTTGTGGGGCTCGATGGCGTTGGTCAGCGGGAAGAACGGCAGCGGGCTCGGGGCGACGCCGCCCGACGTATCGATGGTGATCTCGTCGATATCGGCCCAGGTGAGCGGATTGAGCGTGTGGCTCGTCGTATAGGGGAACCTCCGGAAGCCGTAAAAATAGTTGTCGGTGAAACCGGTCCCGGTCAGGCGGTAGGACGTATACGGTCCGTCGGGGTATTGCCCGTTCGGATCGTCCGACGGCCGCGTGTTCAGCAGGGCGTGGGCGAAGAAGTCGCTCCAGCCCTCGCCCAGCCCCAGGGCCGGGGCCCAGATCAGCCCCGCGGCGTTGCCGATCAGGCGGTTGGACAGGCCATGCGTCAGCTCGTGAACGATCGTCTCCGACTCCAGCGAGTAGTCGCGATCCGGGGCCGGCCCTGGAGCGATCAACAGCTGCAGGATCCCGGAGCCGCCGTCCGGAGGCGTGCTGAAGCTGGCGTCGTCCGCAAACCCGAGATCCGCCCCCTGCTGCGCCTCGGCGTGCACCGGATCGCCCTTCGCGCCGCCGCGCATGAAGTTGTTCGTCTGGAAGTTGCCGGCCGCCTCGTCGAACCCGAGACCGTACAGGCAGTCGTGATAGAAGTTCGCGACGAAGAACAGGTGGGTCACCACGCCGCGCTGATACTGCGACAGCGTGAGGTCGTCGCCGGCGTCGGGGTTGTTGCCGAGGGGGGGCGGCGTGTAATTGAAATTCCGCGGGGTCGCGCCGAGGAAATCGCGGTTCCGGCCCGAGGCGTCCGGGTTCCCGACCGGCCGGCCCCTGTTGTCGAGGACCCGCATGTCCGGGACGTTGTCGCCGTTGCGATCGAGATAGGCGTCGACATTGTTGCCGGTCGTGGTGCTGCCCCCGTCGGGAATCCAGCCGTCGGGGCTGGCGATCGGATCCTGGCGGGCCAGCATCGACTCGATGTTGCGCGCGATCGCCGGGAACTGGGTTCCGGATCCGGGAGTCGTGCTGTTGGGGGATGCCGGCGCGGGGCTGTCGGCCGGGATTCCTCCCTCCTGCGTGTAGACACTGAACCGCGCCTGCTGCGTCGAGGCGTGCGCCTTGACGTTCTTGCGGAACAGAAGGACGCCCGTCCGCGCGTCCACCAGCGTGTACCAATCCTCTGCGTCGCGCGTGAAGGTGACCTGCGACCAGGCCGGCACCAGGACTCCGGCCGACAGCGGAAAGTAGACCGGCTCGCTGTGGACCGTGCGTGTGATCCGGCCATCGTCCGCGTCGATCTCCCGGCCCTGATCGCCCGATGGGGCGGCGGTCTCCTTCATGCGCCCGGGCGCGAGGTCGATCCCGATCGTCTCCATCGCCGATCTCAAGGCTTCCGCGGCGGAGATCGGCCCGCCGACGGGCACCGCCGTCTCGTCGATGCCGGGAACCAGCCGTCCGACCGTGCGCACGACCCGGCCCTCCCCGTCGAGCAGGACGCGCGTGTCGCTCTGGAAGACGGGCAGGCCGTTCACGACCTGCCGCAGGCGCACCATGCGCAGGCCGGTCCGACGGCTGAGGCTCTCGCCGAACCCCTCGAGTTGCAGCAGTTGCCCGTCGCTCAGACCGTACAGGTCGCGGTGGTCCCGGAGGAATTCGCGCGCCAGCTCGTCCGCCGGCCTCGCAGGAGCCGGCGCCGTCAGCCCTCTCCCCGCCGCTGCGAGCACTTCGATGCCGCCGGTCAGCGGTGAGAGCCGCGTCCTGGCGTCGGGGGATGTGGATCGCAGGCGATCGAGCGCCTCGCGCAGGCGCTGCAACGAGACTCTCCCGGCGCCGCGCATGTCGTCGAGGCTTCGCCCGGCGTAGCGCTGCTCCAGGGCCGCTCTCTCCGCCCGGCCGAGTACACGAATGTCGTAGTTCTGTGTGACCGACCGGCCCGCGCCAGTCCCTCGCCGCGGCGACACGAATGACGTGTCGGGAGCGGCGGTGGCGGCCAGGACGGCACCGATGAGGGCGAACATGCGAGGCGATAGCATCCTTTCCTCCCTTCCGTTGGCGAGACCGAGCGGCGGTCGGTGCGGATGAAGGTGTCGACGATAGTTGCCCATATACGACCGGAATAACAGGACTGCAACCTGAATTGCGGGTGCGCTCGTCATGGGCCCCGGGGCTTGCCGGATCGCCCCTCGCAACATAACTTCAGGACCGTGACAATCCGCTCCCAGTCTGGATTGCGTCTCGCGTGGGTGTTCGCGATCCTGTGGAACCTGATCGCGGCGCCGGCGACCTTTCTGGGCGCCGTGCCGGAGATCCAGAAAGGGAACAGCATCGCCTGGGCGGCGATGTTCTTTCCATTCGTCGGGGCGTCTCTTCTGATCTGGGCGCTGCATCTGACCCTGCGTTGGCGGCGCTTCGGGACCTCGCAGCTCGACATCCCGGGTGAGGCGGTGGCGCTGGGTGGTCCGCTGCGCGGCACGATCGCGGCGCGCAACCTGCCGGAGGACGCCAGCCCGCACCTGACGCTCACCTGCATCAACCGCGTCGTCACCGGCACCGGGCGCGACCGGTCGGTCTGGGAGAAGGTGCTGTGGCAGGAGGAGCAGACGGTGCCGCGCGAGGGTCTGGCCCAGGGGCCGACCGGGCCGACCATCCCTGTCGCCTTCCAGATGCCGAGCGACGCGCCGGCGTCCCGCAGCGTCGATCCCGACAACAAGATCCTGTGGCGTCTCCAGGCGAGCGCCAGCATCCCGGGAGTCGACTACAGCGAGCGGTTCGAGATCCCCGTGGTCGCGGCGCCCGCGGGTCGGGCGGCGGTCTCCGATGCGGCGGCGTCACCGGCGGCCGCGTCTGCTGCCGCGGCGCCCGACCGACCGCTGGACGCGCGGGTGCTCGTCGAGCCGGGCCCCGAGGGCGGCCTGCGGTTCACGATTCCGGCCGCCCGCAACATCAAGGCGGGGCTCACGGTTTTTCTGCTGGCCTCACTGTTCTGCGGATTCACGGGTCTCCTGTTCTTCCTGGTCGTTCGCGGCGTGGCGCCCGCGGCGTTCGCCTTCGTCCCGTGGATCCTCCTGACGGCGTTCGCCGGCTTTTCGCTGCTTCTGGTGGTGATCGTCGTCCAGGTCCTGCTGCGGTCCACGATCGTCGACGCGACGCCCGGCGGTCTGGTCGTGGCCGGCCGCGTTCTCGGTCTGACGCTGGCGCGTCGCATCGCCCGAGACGAGGTCCGGGACATCACGCTGTCGATCGGCATGCAGGCCGGCACGACGCCCTACTACGATCTCGCGGTCGGACGCACCACCGGTCCGCCATCCCGGATCACCGCCATGCTGCGCAACAAGCGCGAGGCGGAATGGCTCGCCGCGGAGATCACGAAAGCGCTCCGCTAGGCTCGTTTTTCTTTGCGCACCGGAGGGTGTAGGGTGTCCGGATGAAAGCGGCCCACGTCCACTGTCCCGAGTTTCCGCGCGACTCCACCTGGATCAACACGCGTCGTCCGCTGACCGTCGCGGGCGATCTGCGCGGCCGGGTCGCGGTCCTCGACTTCTGGGCCTACTGCTGCATCAACTGCATGCATGTCCTGCCGGTGCTGCGCCGGATCGAGGAGCGCTTCGTCAAGGAGCCGGTCGCGGTGATCGGCGTGCACTCGGGGAAGTTCGACTCGGAGAAGGACCCCGAGAACATCCGGCGCGCCGTGCAGCGCTACGGCGTCGTCCATCCGGTGGTCGTCGACTCGGAGCACGACATCTGGGACCAGTTCGGCGTGCGCGCCTGGCCGACGCTGGTGCTGGTGGACGCCGCCGGCTACGTGCGCGACACGATCTCGGGCGAGATCGACGAGACGACGCTGGCGCGGGGGATCGAGACGCTTCTGGCGGAGGGACGCGAACGCGGGATCCTCGCCCGGGGTCCGCTCGACGTGGCCCCCGACCCGGACGGCGATTCCACCTTCCTGCGCTTCCCCGGGAAGGTGCACGTCGCACACAACACCCTGTTCATCGCCGACACCGGCCACAACCGGATCGTCATCGCCGACATCGCCGGTCGGGTGCAGGGGATCGTCGGCGAGGGCGGCGCCGGCGCGCACGACGGCGCCGCGGCGCAGGCGTCGTTCCACGCGCCGCAGGGCATGACGACCGACGACACGACGCTGTTCGTGGCCGATACCGGCAATCATCTGCTGCGCGCCGTCGACATGGGCAGTCTCGAGGTGACGACGCTCGCCGGCACCGGCGACAAGGGCTACGACCAGCACGGCTTCGACCCTGCCTTGCCGAAGGGCGTCGCCCTGCGGTCGCCCTGGGCGCTTCTGCGGATGGGCCAGCAGATCCTGATCGCGATGGCAGGGAGCCATCAGATCTGGGTCTACGACACGGTGCGGATGCTGCTCGGACCGTGGGCCGGCAGCGGCCAGGAGGACCACGTCGATGGTCCGGTGACCGAGGCGGCGTTCGCCCAGCCGAGCGGTCTGGCCCAGGCGGGCCGGTACATCCTGATCGCCGACAGCGAGATCAGCAGCGTGAGGGTCATCGACCTGGAGGACAGCACCGTCAAGACGATCGTCGGCCGCGGCCTGTTCGACTTCGGCGACCAGGTCGGGCCGCCCGAGAACGTGCTGCTGCAGCACCCGCTCGACGTGGCGGTGGGCGACAAGACGATCTTCGTCGCCGACACGTACAACAACAAGGTCAAGGCGATCGCCTTCGGGGGGATGGAGACGCGCACCCTGTTCGGGGACGGAAGCCCGAAGACCCTGTACGAGCCGGGCGGGCTGGCGGTGTTCGACGGCCGGGTGATCATCGCCGACACCAACAATCACCGCATCCTGAGCGGCGACCCGGCGACCGGCGCGCTCGAGGAAATCCGCCTAGCGGGAGAGTAGCTCGGCGGCGACCAGGGTCACGTCGTCCTCCGCCGGGCGCCCGCCGGCGTGACGGCGCGTCTCCTTGACGGCCGTCTCGACGACCTCCTCGATCGAGCCGCGCGTCCCGGTCAGCGCGCGCACCAGGCGCTCGCGTCCGAACTCGGCGCCCTCCGGATCCCGCATCTCGTACAGACCGTCCGAGAAGATCGCCAGACGCTCTCCCGGCGCGAACGGCGCGCTGGCGTCGGGCTGCTTGCCCAGCTCGATCCCGTAGGACAGGAGCGGTGTCGTGGCCGGGAGGAGACGCCCCTCCGAGCCGGGCCGCCAGAGAACGGCGGGCGGATGCCCCGCGTTCAGGTAATGCAGCGTGCGACCGGGACCGTCGACGATCGCAAGAAACATGGTGACGACGCGGTTCTTGTTCAGGGGCGCGAGAGTCTCCAGGACGGCGCGGGCGGCGGGCGCCAGCTCGATGCGGTCCTGGGCGATGCAGTCCTGCAGGGCGCGGCCGACCGCGGTCTTGACCACGCCGACGAGGAGCGCCGCGGCCACGCCGTGTCCCGCGACGTCCGCCACCATCAGGAACACACGATCCTTCGGCATCGGGACGACGTCGTACAGGTCGCCGCCGACCGCCTCGCTCGACGCCCAGGCCGAAGCGACCCGCACTGGTCCAAATGTGCGAGGCAGCCCCTGCGGCAGGAGCGCCTGCTGGTAGCGTCGCGCCCGCTCCAGATCCTCCGTCAGCCGCTTGATGAGATCGTCGCGCTCCTCCGCCAGCCGCTGCATCTCGAGGCACCAGGAGACGAGCGAGGTCAAAACCGCCTTCGAGAACGGCTTGGTGATGAAATAGAAGGCGCGCTCCTCGATCGCCCGGACCATCTTCTCGTCCAGGTCGGTGACCGAGCCGGTCACCAGGACCACCTCGGTGCGCGGCCGGATCGACCGGATGGCGCGCGTCACCTCGAAGCCGTCGATGCCGGGCATCCGGACGTCGACGATCGCCACGTCGAACGGCTCGCGCCTTATCGTCTGGATCGCCTCGGCGCCCGAGGAGCAGCCGCGCACCTCGTGACGGGGCGACAGGATCCGCTCGACGGTCCGCAGCATGGCGGGATCGTCATCGACGATCAGGACGCGCGCCGAGCGCCCCTTCATACGTCCGGCCCCGCGGCGGCGGGCGTCGCCTTCTTCCCGGCGTCCGGCGCCCCCCCGGCGTCCGGTGTCTTCCCGGCATCCGGCGTTTTCCCGGAATCGGTGGCCGAGCGCTTCACGTCCTCCTGCGCCGCCCGCGCGACCGGCAGCTGAACCGTCACCACCGTCCCCTTGCCGGGCTGGCTGTCGATGGTCATGTCGCCGCCGTTCTCCCAGAGGATCGATCGGACGATCGCCAGGCCGAGACCGAACCCCTCCGTCTTGGTCGTGTAGAACGGCTCGTGGATCCGCTTCAGTTGCTCGGGCGGGATGCCGGCGCCGGTGTCGGCGATGCGGACTTCGATGCGCGGTCCGGCGGCGCGCGCGTTCACCTTGAGGCGGCCGCCCGCCGCCATCGAATCGAGGGCGTTGGTGAACAGGTTCAAGAAGAGCTGCTCGAGACCGCCGCGGCCGGCGCGCACCTCGGGCAGGTCATCCGGGAGCCTGAGCTCGAGCGTGACGCCGGCCCGTTTCATGCGCGTCCCCAGGATGGCGAGCGTCCCCTCGATGACCCTCGACAGCGGGACGCTCCCGGCCGGCCGGCTCTCCGAGCGCGCCAGCTGCAGCATGCCGTCGAAGATCCTCTGGCAGATCTGCGCCGACTGCTCGATCTGCAGCAGATCCTGCGCCAGCACCTCGGGCTTGGCGGATCCGGCCTCGATCTCCTCGCGCGCCTGCTGCGCCAGCGGCAGGATGGCGCCGATGGCGTTCTTGACGTCGTGCGAGATGGCGCGCGCGAGATCGGCCATGGCGTGCTTCTTCTCGGCGTCGATGATCCGCTCCTCCATCGACAGGGCGCGCCGGGCGTTGTGGATCACCGAGGCGATGTGCCGCGCCACCCGGTCGACCCAGCCCGCCTCCGCCGCCCCGAACACCCCGGGACGGCGCGCCGCGATCTTCAGGACGCCGAGCAGGTCGCCGTCGTGGTGCAGCGGGGCCCACAGGATCGTCCCCTCGGCCGGCTCGTCTCGCTTGCCGCCCCAGCGCAGAAGACGCGCCACCGCGTCCGGCTCGTGCGCGCCCTCGGCCGTCTTCTTCGTCCGGCCGAACGCGGCCCAGTGGATCGCCGTCGAGCGACGCAGGGTGGCGCGCACCTCGAGGGGGACCTTGATCTTCCGGCCGATCCGGTCGCTCTTTCTCTTCGTCCAGGCGACCTGCTCGGCGTGCAGCACCAGCCGCGACGCGTCCTCCTCGGCGATCAAAAGGGCGCTGCTGTGGTCGTAGCGCGTCAGCGTCCTCAGACCGTGCAGGATCTGGTAGAAGAGATCCTTCGGCCGCAGCTCGCGCACCGTCTTGTCCTTGATCTGGTCGACCACGCGGTTGACGCGGCGCTCCTCGCGCAGGGCCGCCTCGCGCGCGACCTTGCGGCACAGCCGCGCCAGCCCGCGGCCGCTGCCCGGCTCGAACTCGCCCTTGCGCCGGCGCAGCGCCAGGACGCCGGCCGCGCGCCCGTCGATCACGATGGGCGCCATGATCACGCCGCGCGGCAGCTCGGGCCGCTCGAGGTCGAGGAACGCCGAGACCGTGGCGTTGTCCCAGCCCTCTCCCGTGGCGGCCCAGCCGAGGGTCTGCAGCGCGCCCGACACCGGGTTCCGCAGGAGCACGGCGCCGCCGTCGGCGCCGAAGTGCCGCGCGATCTGGCCGACCGCGACCTTGTACAGTTTGGTCAGATCCTCGATCGGCTCGATCTGGCTCGCGAGATCGAGGAGGAAACGATCGCGGTCGTGCGCGATGTCCACGTTTCTTGCTCCGGTTGAAGAGGTAAGACTAGCCGATTCGTTCGCTGGGCGGGCGCGCAGAGGGGACAATTCTTCGACGCGAGACGGCGGGGACGCGCGCCCGGCGCCGGGCCCGGCGAAGCGGGTCGCATCGTGTTCCCTGAACCCGGCCACCGGCCGGGGTGTCAAACGCCTCAGGAGCCTCCGTACCCGATCTCGACCTTCGATCCTTCGACGATGACCGGCACCGACCGGTCGCCCTGGGAGAACTTCAGCATTTCCTGCAGGAGCGCGCGGTCCTTGAGCACGTTCTCATAATGGACGTCGTACCCGTCTTTCGTGTAGGCCTCACGGGCCGCTGTCGTATAGGGTCATGTGTCCTTGCCGAAGATCCGTACCGTCTTGGGCATGAGGAATCCCTCCGATGCGCGCATCCTAGCACCGCCTGTGGGGTGGATCAACGCGCAGCGGGTCCAGGCCTTTTCCGACGTGCCGTTGAACGTGGACGACACCTTGACTCTGGATCTCGCGATCATCCCGTTTCGTTCGGGTGTCACGTACGTGAGGGTCGGGGCCCTGATGCACCTTCGGTTCGAGAACGGGCTCCTCGACGGCCTCCCCTACCGACGCTCCACCTGGAACGACGTAAAGGTCACCATCCGGCCGGCCAGCCATGATTACCTGTTGACTCTGAACGGCGCGCGGGCCGGCCCCTTCGCGAATGAATTTCCCTGCGAACCGCCGAACGATTGCTCCGTGCTGAAGTCGCTGATCGTCCAGGGCGGAGTCTTCGAGGAGTCGGTCGCCTGGATCGACAGCCTGTCTCTCGTGCGGAACACCCCGGCGGGACAGGACGTCCTCGTCGATATCGGCTTCAACCAGTGCTACGTCCCGCAGTATGTCTATCTCGGGGGGATGCTGTTCGTGAACCCGCCTTCGCGACTGAACCCGGGCGCCGCACGCTGACGGGCAAAGCTGGCGTGGTGAGCCGTGGAGGACTCGAACCTCCGACCCGCTGATTAAGAGTCAGCTGCTCTACCGGCTGAGCTAACGGCCCACGCCCGCTTGAAGGATTGTGGGGTGAGTGATGGGACTCGAACCCACGACAACCGGGGCCACAACCCGGGGCTCTACCACCTGAGCTACACTCACCGCATCTCGTCGAGTTCGATCGCGCGAGGGACGTCGCTTCGAGGACGGGTGGCGCGCCTGAAGGGATTCGAACCCCTGACCCACGGCTTAGAAGGCCGTTGCTCTGTCCCCTGAGCTACAGGCGCGTCGATCCGCAACCGGCCGCGCCCGGCGACCGCCACCCCACGCACTGACGGAGCGCGTCATCTTACCATAGCGCGTCGCCGGCGCTCACGGCACCAGGAACGGAAAGCTTCTGAGACGACCGGTCGTGTCGACCGAGACGATCGTGTGCGGTCCGCTCTGCAGACCGTCCGCGGGAAGGACCAGCTGGACCTTCCCGTCCTTCGTCGCGGCCCAGGAACCCTGCCACAGCTCGTTCCCTCCCGGCCCCATCAGCTTCAGCCGGTACGGCGGGCGCGCGGCCGGCTCGCTGCCTCCGGGCGAGAATTCCAGCCGGTACGCTCCGCCCGCCTCGGCCGGCGCCGTCAGGTGCGTCGGCGTCGGACCGGCCATCAACCCCTCGGCGCCCGGCCGGAGCCCCACGATCGATTCGGCCGGATCCAGAACCAGCGGCGCCGGTCGTTGCGGCGGTACGGTCCGCCGGCCGATGAGCCACGCCACCGGGATGAGCGCCGCGAGGAACAGCGCGACCACCTGCAGTCCCAGACTGCGCGGGCGGTCCCGTTCCGTCATCTCCGTCGACTGCATCGTCGCACCCGCCAGAAGGAAAAAGCGAAGGCCCCGGCGTCGCTTCGTGGACGCCGGGGCCGCGCGTCATGGGTGGCGCGCCTGAGAGGATTCGAACCTCCGACTCCCAGCTCCGGAGGCTGGTGCTCTGATCCACTGAGCTACAGGCGCGTACTTGAATCTCGTCCGGTGCGTCCGCGTCCCCGCGTCGAACCCGGTGTTGGTCGGGGCGAGTGGATTCGAACCACCGACCCTCTGCTCCCAAAGCAGATGCGCTACCAGGCTGCGCTACGCCCCGAACGCGCTGATTCTACAACAACCGGGTCCGTGAACGACGTGGGTCGATGGGCGCCGGGTCTCAGTGATGCGAGCCCCGTGGCGCCGTGCGCGGGGAGGAATGGGAGCCGCCACCCGGGCGCGGCGAGCCCATCGAGTGCGTGCCGCGTGGAACGGTGCGACCCCCGCCGCCTTGGCCGGAGAAGCCATAGCGATAGTAGCGGTGCGGGTAATAATAGCTGTAATACGGAGAGGAGTAATAGAAGTAGGAGCCGTAGGGGTAGCTGTAATAATAAGGATACGGGTAGCCGTAGTAGGTGTTGTAGTAACCGGTGTAGTAGCCGGGATAATAGCCGTAGGACCCGCCGCCGTAAGGCGTCTCTTCGATCCCCTGGCCATCGTCGCCATACTGCTCGTACTGCTGATCCCCGTCCGCCGGAGGAGCCGCCTGCTCCTGCCCTGATCCTGCTTCGCCGGAATTCCCCAGACGGCTCGGCCGGCCCCACCGATCGGTCCCCTGCGCCGGTGGTGCCGCCTGGCCCTGACCCTCGAGAACCGCGGCGTGATCGACGACCGCGTCGATCACCTTGTCGTCGGCGCCCGCCGCGCGCAGACGGGGCAGGTCACCCGGCGCGAGCCGGAAGGTCAGACCCTGGCTCTCGATCCGCTCGACGATCTTCGCCCGTTCCATGCCCGAGTCGAGGAGCGCGATGACGTAGTCGACGTTGACGGTCGCGTCCTTGGCGGCGGCGCTGATCCGTCCCGGCAAAAGAAGGGCCGTGACGATGAGCAGGAGCGCGAGGAGGAGAACGGCGGGGGATTTCACGGGCGTGGTCGGTTTCATGAGTGACTCCCAAAGAGCCTTCCGGCAACTGATAATATACACCCGAATCGGCTCCCCCGCCATAGCGCGCGCGGGGCGCCGGATTTCGGCGAAGATGGCCGGGAGCGGGGAGATGCGTTGAAGATCGGCATGCTCGGTTTTCCCAAGGTCGGAAAGACGACCCTGTTCAACATCCTGACCGGGGCCGGTATCGCGGTGGGGCGGTTCGCCACGGGCAAGTCCGAGCCGAACGTCGGCGTGGCGAAGGTCCCCGAGCCGCGGCTCGATTGCCTGTCCGCCATGTTCCGGCCGAAGAAGACCACCAGCGCCCACGTCGATTTCCTCGACATCCAGGGGCTGCAGAAGGGCGACGCCACCTCGGTCGATCTCAAGGAGATGCGCAACGTGGACGCGATCGCCCACGTCGTGCGCGCCTTCCGGGACGAGGCGATCCCGCACGGCGAGGGGTCGATCGAGCCGCGCCGCGACATCGCGACCATGGAGACCGAGCTGATCCTCGCCGATCTCGAGGTGGCGCAGCGCCGGCTCGAGCGGCTCGAGCTCAACATCAAGAAGGCGAAGAACAAAGAGGACGAGCTGGAGCTGCCGGTCGTCAGGCGCTGTCTCGAGGCCCTCGAGCGCGAGACCCCGATCCGCGAGGTCGAGCTGTCGGAGGACGACCTGCGGAAGATCCGCGGGTTCGCCTTCCTGACCGCCAAGCCGCTGCTCATCATCGTTAACTGCGACGAGGCCGACGCCCCGAAGATGATCGGGTTCGTCGAGCAGTACGGTCTTCAGGCGTTCGGCGCGCGGCGGATGACGGCGTTGTGCCCCATCTCCGCCAAGGTCGAGGAGGAGATCGCCTCTCTCGAGCCCGCGGACGCGCGGGCGTTCCTTGAGGATCTGGGTCTGAAGGAGCCCGCGAAGGACCGTCTCATCCGCGCGGCGTTCGCCCTTCTGGGCCTCATCCAGTTCTTCACCGTCGGCGAAGACGAGTGCAAGGCCTGGCCGGTCCGCAGCGGCACGCCGGCCCCGCGCGCCGCGGGGACGATCCATTCCGACTTCGAGAGAGGGTTCATCCGCGCCGAGGTCGTGTCGTACGACGACTTGATGGCGGCCGGGAGCATCGCCGCGGCGCGCGAGAAGGCCCGGCTGCGCTCGGAAGGAAAGACCTACGTCGTCCAGGACGGCGACGTCATCAATTTCCGGTTCAACGTCTGAGGCTCACGCCAGCGAGGCCAGCGCCGAGTTTGAGGCTCACGCCAGAGAGACCAGCGCCGACGCGAGGACCGGCTCCTGCTCTTCGAGCACGGTACGCAGATCGAGAAGCACCTTCCCCTCCTCGATCCGCACGATGACGGGCGTGGCGTGCGCGCGCAGACTCTCCTCGATGGCGCGCGCCGAAAGGCGCTCCGAGGTCACCGTGATGAGCGCGGTCGGGAGCCCCTCCTCCGGCGCCGAGCCGCCGCCCGACAGCGAGAGACCGGGTACGATCGCCAGCGTCAGCGCGCCTGCCGCGCGCGCGCTCACGCCCTCGATCAGCCGGCGCGCGCGCTCTTCGATCGCCGCGCGGGTCAGCGTCACCATGCGCGCGGCCGGAAGACGCGTCTCCGCCGTGCCGCGCGCGTACTCGAGCAGGACGCTCTCGAGGGCGGCGTAGGTCATCTTGTCGACACGCAGGGCGCGGCTCAGCGAGTTCTCGCGCATCGGTTTCACGAGGTCGGGGCGGCCGACGATCAGACCGGCCTGCGGCCCGCCGAACAGCTTGTCCCCGCTGAAGCAGACGAGATCGGCGCCGTCCTCCAGCGTGTCGAACACGGACGGTTCGTGCCGGATGCCGTGGCGCGTCAGGTCGAGCAGGTTGCCGCTGCCTTGATCCATGAGGACCGGGATACGGCGCCGCCTGCCGAGCGCCGCGACGTCGCGGAGGCTCGCCTGCGACGTGAAACCGACGATCCGGTAGTTGCTCGGATGCACCTTCAGGATCACGCCGGTCCGGGGTCCGATCGCCCGCTCGTAATCGGCGAGCCGGGTCCTGTTCGTCGTCCCGATCTCCTTGAGGACCGCGCCGCTCTTCCGCATGACGTCGGGGATGCGGAAGGAGTCGCCGATCTCCACCAGCTCGCCCCGCGACACGACGACCTCCTTGCCCTCGGCGAGCGTGTTCAGGGCGAGAAGGACCGCGGCGGCGTTGTTGTTGACGACATGAAACGCCCGTCCGGGGAAGAGCAGCGCGAACAGACGGTCGAGGTGGGAGGTGCGCGATCCACGCTTGCCGCTCGCCAGGTCGTACTCCAGGGTGGTGTAGGCGCGCGCCACCTCGATCATCCGGCGCGTCGCGCTCTCCGGCAGGATCGCCCGGCCCAGGTTGGTGTGCAGGACGACGCCGGTCGCGTTGATGACCGGTCGCATCGTGGTGGCGGTCCGCCGGGTCGCTTCGTTCTCGACCCAGGTCGAGACGCCCGCCACCTGCGCCTCGATCGCCGAAGCGTTCAGTCTCCCCATCCGGATGTCTTTACGCACGGCGGCCAGCCGCTCGCGCACCAGACCGGTCACCAGCGCCCGGCCGTGCCGGTCCGCCGCCCGACGCACATCCTCACGCTCCAGCACGGCATGCACCTGGGGCAGCGCGCGCAGCACCGCGGCGGACGCAGGCCGCGCCGAGACCCGGGACGGCGAGCGCCCTGTGACGGCTCGGGGTGCGCTCTTGGAGGCAGGCATCGAGTGCTTCATTCCCCTGGCAACGGACCCGGGAGCATGGCGTCGGGCACGAAGATGCAGGCGCTCCGGGAGGGGCATTTCAGCATACGAGTCGAACGCCTGTCAAAATTAGAAAATGCCCTACGACCGTGCGGGTGGGGTGACCGGCCTTGCCTGTGCGGAGCGGCGTATTCTTTCGGCGATCGGAAGTCCACCGAACCCCTCTAATCTCAAGCAATTACCCGAGCCGAAATCATCCCCACCCGCACGGTAGCAGGGCATTTTCATTTTGAATTCGGGGAGCGCGGGACCCTATATTGTGTCCGGTCGGCGACTACCCGGGCCCGCGATCGGCCAGGCCGGACAGGGACGACACCTTGACCCTCGACGAAGAGTTGCGCCGGATCGACCTCGAGATCACCAAGCTCAAGATCCAGTTCGACCTCTACTTCAACGGCTCCATCCCGAAGCCGCCGCTCGACCAGCGGGACGCCCTCGACAAGCTGATCAAGAAGACGCAATTGAGCGTGAAGTCGTCGGGCGAGCGGTTCCTCCACAACGCCATCCTGAACAAGTTCAACGCGTACTCCGAGCTGTGGTCGAAGAATCTGCGTATCAAGGAGGAAGGCGCGCACCTGCACCCTCTGGCGCGGCGGGCGGCCCGCCAGAGCGCGTCGGCGGCCGCGGCCGGCGGCGGCTCGAACGGTTCGGGCGCCGCGGCCAGGGCGCCGGCCGACGCGGCCCGCCGCCAGGGAGCCGGGAAGAGCCCGCCGCCGGTGTCCGACTCATGGCGTATCTCGGCGACCCGGCGCGACGAGCCGGCGCTGAGAAAACTGTACGACAGCTTCATCGCCGCGAAGGATCAGGTCGGAGACGCCAAGAAGCCTTCGTTCGCGGCCTTCGCGAGCGAGATCGCCCGGCACACCGCCGCCATCAAGGGGAAGATCGATTGTGACACCATCGACTTTAAGATATACTCGAAGGACAACAAGGTCAGCATCAAGGCCAAACCCTTGAAGTAGGAGGCTCCCATGAAGGCAGGCCGGGCGGCTCTGATATTCGCGCTGGTGGCCGTCGGGCTCGCTCTCGGGGAAGGATTCCTGTCGCACGCCGGCGGCCGTCTCCTGGCCCAGGACGCGCAGCCGGCGGTCGAGCCGGCTCAACCGGCGCCGTCACCCAGCCCCACGCCTGCACCAAGCCCGACCGTGACGCCTCCACCCGCGCCGCCCGCTCCGGCGCCCGCACCGACTCCGGCGCAGCCGCCCGCGACCTCGAAGCCGAAGCCCGCGCCGAAGGCTGGCGCCGGGGCCGCCTCGATCGACGTGGTCTACCCGCTCGATTACAAATCGGTCGTCGAGCGGCTGACCCAGGAGCCGAAAAACCCGGCCCTGCTGAACGAGCTGGGCGACCTCCTGATGCAGTACGGCCGGCCCCAGCAGGCGGTCACCCAGTATCAGAAGGCGATCCGGGCCCAGCCGGACCTGGCGATCGCCTGGAACAACCTGGGTGTCGCCTACACCGCCACGGACCGGTCGGAAGAGGGAGAGAGCGCCTACAGGAGGGCGATCAAGCTCAACCCCGCCTACGCGCTCGCCTACTACAACCTCGGAGCGAATTTCGACCAGCGGGGCGATTACGACAACGCAATCAACTACTACCAGCGGGCCATCGAGATCGATCCCGGTCTGCTCGACGTGCGCAACAACCCCCAGATCGTCTCCAACCGCCACCTCGCGGCGATCCTGGTCAAGTCCTACATCGACAAGGGCGGCTCGGTCGTCCTGCCGTACCAGTCGATGTACCCGGCGAAGCCCAAGAAGAAACCAGCGAAGCCCTGACGCTCCCGCCGCCGGCGCGAAACGCTGTCAGCGGGGGAACGCCTCCCGCACGCCGCCGTCCACCGAGAGGGTGCAGCCGGTCGTCTTCGCCGATCGATCGGACGCGAGCCAGAAGGCCGCTTCCGCGACGTCCTCCGGCAGGACCCTCGCTCCGAGCAGGTTGCGCCGGCGGTAGAACTCCTCCAGATCCTGCACGCCGATGCCGTGCGCCAGGGCGCGCTCTTCACGCACCGCGTCGGACCACAGACGTGAATCCTGGAAGACGGCATCCGGATTGACGACGTTGACGCGGATCGCGTGCTCGCCGGCCTCGATCGCCAGGACGCGGGCCAGCTGGTTCTCGGCCGCCTTGGCGGCGCTGTAGGCGCCGAAGTCCCTGCCGGGGGCCGGGACGTTCTTCGACCCGATGAACACCAGGCTGCCCCCGATCCCCTGCTCCTTGAGGACACGCAGCGCCGCCCGCCCCACGAGAAAATGACCGGTGGCGTTCACGTCGAACGACCGCCGCCAGTCGGCGAGCTCCATGCGATCGATGGGCGACGAGTGGGCCATCCCCGCGTTGGAGACGACGATGTCGAGACCGCCGTACGCCAGGATCGCCTCCTGGAACGCGGACGTCACGCTCGTCTCGTCGGTGACGTCCATGCGCAGACCGACGGCGCGGTCCGTCCCCTGCTCCTCGCAGATCGCGCGCGCCACCGACTGCGCTTCCTCGCCGTCCAGGTCGGTGACCACGACATGGCATCCCTCCGCCGCCAGACGCCGCGCCGTGGCGCGGCCGATACCGTGCGCGGCCCCGGTGATCAGGGCCACGCGCCGCGCCAGCTCCTTCTCGGGCGGCGCCAGACCGAGCTTGTACAGCTCCATCGGCCAGTACTCGACATCGAACGTGTCCTGGATGTCCAGGGATCGGTACGCGCCGATCCCCTGCGCCCCCCGCATGACGCCGATCGTGTGATGGTAGATGTCGCACACGACCCGCGTGTGCCGGGCGTCCTTCCAGGCGCACAGCATGCCGACGCCCGGGATCAGGATGACCCTCGGCAGGGAATCGAGCTTCGGCTCGCTCCCGGTCGCGTGCTTCTTGAAATAGAGGTCGTACCAGGCGGCGTGCTTCTCCAGACCCCGGACCATCGCCTCCTTGAGCGCCGCGAGCCCCTCCGCGCTTTCGGGATCCGCGGGGGCGTCCACGAACAGCGGCCGGGGTCGCGTGTACAGGAGATGGTCCGGCGTGGCGGGCCCGGCGAGGCAGAGCTGCGGCGCGGCCTGCGACGAGACGAACTCGAGGACATCCTCCCCGTCGTCGTAGCGCAGCACGCCGCGCGTCGGAGCGGCCGGCCGATCGGCCGCGCTCCCGGGGGCGGCGCCGGCCAGGAGACCGCGCAGGTACGGCGCGACCCGGGCGACCAGGGCGCGGCGCGCCGCGACCGTCAGGGCCGGCCGCGCCGGAGGACCGAAGACGGTCTTGCCCTTCACCCGGTCCCGCGCGTAGTCCTCGGCGCGGGTGTTCATCTCGATCGTCGCGTCGTACGACTCCTTCGCCGTCTCGCCCCAGGTGATCAGACCGTGCTTCTCGAGGACGACGCAGCGGGCCTTCGGGCGATTCCGCAGGGCATCCGCCACCTCGCGGGAGAGCGTGAAACCGGGGCGCCGGTACGGAATCCATACCGCCTCCTGTCCGTACACCGCCTCCACGTGCTTCCGTCCGTCGCTGGTGTTGGTGAGCGCCAGGATGGCGTCGGCGTGCGTGTGATCGATGTGCGTGTGTGGAACGAATCCGTGCAGGAGCGTCTCGATCGAGGGACGCGGCGACCCCGGCTCCATCAGGCAGTGCACCAGGTAGGCGACCATCTCCTCGTCGGTCATCGCCTGGCGCTGGCCGAGCGGCTCGAGATCGTCCAGCCGGATGCCCGGAAAGTGCTCCGGCCGGATCGTCTTGAGATCGGAGCCGCTCCCCTTGATCCGCATGACGCGCACCCGGCGGCCGCGAAAGTCGTTTTCCTGATGCTTGATCGACGTGTTGCCGCCGCCCCACACGACGAGGTTGGTGTCACGGCCGATGAGTCGGGAGCGGTAGACCAGCAGATCGATTCCGGAGAGGCCCTTGGCTTCTTCGTCGCGCCACAGATTGTGCATGGCGCGCGGATTATACCTTTTCTATGGCTGCAGCCCCTGGGCCGCCGTATATTCGGGAGGATGCCCACGACGCCGAATCGCAAAAAAGTGATCCGTGTCGCCGGTCTGGCCGTATCGATCGCGGGTCTGGCGATCGCGGGGTCGGCCTTCCTGCGTTTCGTGCGGGACGTGGCCGGCAACACGATCGAGGGAGGCCCGGCCCTGACCCACTTTCCGGAGTACTACCGGCAGGTCGGCCACTATTACGCCCGCGGCTTCACCACCGGTTTCTTCGTCTGCTACTTCCTGATGATGCTCGCCGTGATCGTGGGCTCGTGGGTGGACGAGGCGCGCAAGGCCCGGCGCGTCGAACGCACCGCCCCGGCGGGCGAGCCTCATCCGATCGCCGTCACTCGGTCGTAAGACCCCCGCCGACCGCGACGACCTTCTCGGCCTCCGGGCCGTTCGGTCCGCGGGCGATCTCGAACGCGACCGTCTGACCCGGCTCCAGGCTCCGGAACCCCTCGCCCTGGATCGCGGCGGACCGGACCAGGACGTCCTCGCCGCGATCGGAGTGGATCAGCCCGTACCCCTTCGTGTCGTTGAACCACTGGACGCGACCTGTGGATCTCACGGAGCGCCTCCTCGAAGGTGAGCGTGCGGGACGTACGCGCCGCGCGGTGTAGCACGCCGTCTCCAGCGTTGTCAAGGCGCCCCGCCGCTGTTAGAATCCGCCCATGTCGCGTCGCGCGCGGGCCGGTGCGCTCCTCCTGACCGCGCTGTGGCCCGCGGCGGCCTCGGCCCAGTCATGGACCGACGCGACGCGGTCCCGCATGATCCAGGATGCCCTCAAGATCGCGCCGCCCGCGATGAGCGAGATCCTGCTGCACTACGGGAAGGACCTGAACCGCGGCATGCTCGAGCCGTCCCGCCACGAGGACGAGGAGGTGCATTTTCAGCACGCCGATGGGCACGGCGGTCTGGCGGCGGCCGGCGTGGCGAACAAGGTGGACGAGATCCGCGCTCTGCTTCAGAAGCGCGCCTCGTTCCGGCGGGTCACCTACGAGCTGGGCGTGCTCGCGCACCTGGTGAGCGATGTCGAGTTTCCGCTGAACGCCTCCGATTCCGATGCGCGCGAGCCGCTGTATCGCGACGCGTACAGCAGGTATGTCGAGCGGATGCTCGAGAGGATCCCGTTCGTCGTCGACCGCGACGAGCCGGCCGCGCTCCAGAAGGACGATATCCGGGGCTTCGTGATGGAGATCGCCCGGCGCGCCCTCAGGAACTACGCCTTGATCGGACCCGCCTTCAAGGACGACGGCTCACCGGTCTCCCCGTCGGCCCTGGACGAGCGTTCCGTTCCGTTCGGCATCACCTCGCTGTCCTACTCGCACGCCACGAGCGACATCGCCTGGATCTGGCGCCACCTCTGGGCCTCGATCAACGGCGACATGCGCGGCACGCCCTTCGTCGGCGGCCCCCCGCCGGAGAAGGTGCAGGTTCCACCACGACCGCCGAAGGCGAAGCGTGCCGCAAAGAAGTCATCGCCTTCGTCCACGCCGCAGGTGAGCCCCTCGCCGCAGGTGAGCCCCTCGCCGCAGGCGACCTCCTCGCCGCAGGCGACCCCCTCGCCACGGCCGACCTCGTCCCCCACGCCGCGGCCGGCCCCGGGGGCGACGCCGAAGCCGTCGCCGTCGCCCCCTCCCACGGAGGCAGCGCCGTGACGCGTCCGGCCGACAAGAAGCGCGCCCTCCTGAGCGTCTACGACAAGACCGGCATCGTCGATCTGGCCCGCGATCTCGTGGCGCTCGGCTACTCGCTGCTGTCGACGGGCGGCACCGCCGCGGCCCTCAAGAAGGCCGGGCTTGCGGTCGTCGAGATCGCCCACTACACCGGTCAGCCCGAGATCCTCGAAGGACGCGTGAAGACGCTGCATCCCAAGGTGCACGGCGGGATCCTGGCGGACCTCTCGAAGGAGTCGCATCGCGGCGATCTGACGCGCTCCGGTATCGAGCCGATCGGTCTCGTCGTGGCGAACCTCTATCCGTTCCGCCAGGTCGCCGCGCGTCCCGGCGCGCGGCTCGACGATCTCATCGAGATGATCGATATCGGCGGCCCGGCCATGGTCCGCGCCGCCGCCAAGAACTACCGGCACGCCGGCGTGGTCGTCGATCCGTCAGACTACGCGCCGGTGCTGCGCGAGCTCAAGGAGCAGGGCGCCCTGGGAGAAGCGACGCGTTTCCAGCTGGCGGTCAAGGCGTTCGCCCACACGGCGGCCTACGACACGGCGATCCGGGACGAGCTGGGGACGCGCGCCGCGGGGACGACGGCCCGTCTCCAGACGGCGGCGAAGGCCACCGCCGAGCGTCCTCCGTTTCCGCCGATCCTGTCGATTGAGGCCCGTCTCCTGCAGGAGCTGCGCTACGGAGAGAACCCGCACCAGCGCGGCGCGCTGTACGCCGATGCCGGGGACGGCTCGGGGGCGGTGGCCACCGCGCGCCAGCTCCAGGGGAAGGATCTGTCGTTCAACAACATCATCGACCTCGACGCCGCCTGGCGCGCGGTCAACGACTTCGAGTCCCCCGCCGCCGTGATCGTCAAGCACAACAACCCGTGCGGAGTCGGCACGGGAGCGACGCTGCACGAGGCGTTCGTCAAGGCGCGGCAGTGCGATCCGACCTCGGCGTTCGGAGGCATCGTGGGCTTCAACCGGACGCTGGATGCCCCCGCGGCGTCCGAGGCCGCGTCGATTTTTCTCGAGTGCCTGATCGCGCCCGGCTACGAAGCGGCGGCGCGCGACGTGCTCGCGGAAAAGAAGAACCTGAGGGTCCTGGAGGCGGGCGCGCCGGGCGAAATGCTCCGGGGCCTCGATCTGCGGCGCGTGTCGGGCGGGTACCTGGCCCAGGACTGGGATCTCCCCGGCGGCGACGTGCGGAAGGCGCGCGCGGTCACGAAACGCGCGCCGACGGACGAGGAGCTGCGTGCGCTCGACTTCGCCTGGCGTGTCGCCAAGCACGTCAAGTCGAACGCCATCGTCCTGGCGCGCGCCGATCGGTCGATCGGCATCGGCGCGGGCCAGATGAGCCGCGTCGACGCCGTGCGGCTCGCCGTCATGAAAGCGTTGCAGCCGACGCGTGGCGCGGTCATGGCCTCGGACGCCTTCTTCCCGTTCCGCGACGGTCTCGACGAGGCGGCGCGGGCCGGCATCGTCGCCGTCGCCCAGCCCGGCGGCTCGATCAAGGACGACGAGGTGATCGCCGCCGCGGACGAGCACGGCATGGCGATGGTGTTCACGGGGGTCCGGCACTTCCGGCATTGAAGCGAGGGACGACGTCTACTTCTGATCGAAGCCGCGCAGGGCGAGCGAGTCGGTGAAGGCGTAGAAGACGCGGTCCTTGGCCCGGTTGTTGTACTTCTCCGCCACCTCCTGGAGCTTCAGCGCCGCGGCGTCGTCGGGATCGACGGTCAGGGCTTCCGACAGTTTCTGCAGCGCGTCGCGGGCGTTCCCCGCCTTCAACAGCACGACCGCCCAGTCGTACCACGCGTTGCGGATGTACCGGTCGATGTCTCCCAGCCCGCGGTCGCGCGGCAGGCGATAGAGCTTTCGGAGCGCGTTCTCGTAGTCCTTGTCGGCGTACAGCTTCTTCACCGAATCGAATTCGTCCTGGAGCTGCTGCTCGTCGTCGATTTTCGCCTGCGCCTTGTCAGCCAGATCCTTCACCTCGATGTTGGCCGGATCGAGGGCCAGGACGGCCTGCAGCTTCGCCCGCGCCTCGCGCCACTTCCCGAGACCCATCAGACGCTTGCCGTCCGCCGTGAACGAGGCGATTCTCCTCTTCGCCTCCTCGGGCGACAGCGGGGGAGGTGACGGCGGCTTGATCGGCTCCGGAGCGTGCTCGGCGCCCGCGGCGGCCGGCTTGCCGCCGGTTTGTGCCGGCGACGCGGCCGGCGCTCCGGCGGGACCCTGCTGGCCGGCCGCCGTCCCCGGCGCGCCGCCCGCGGGAGTCTGCGCCGTTCCGCCGGCGCCCGGACCGCTCGCGGCCATCGCGGCCTCGCCGGCCGGCCGAGGGACGGCCGATGCGGGCGCGCCCCCATTCGGCTGTGGCGACCCCGCTTGCTGGCGGCTCGTCCCGCCGATCGGCGTCGGTATCGGCCCGTGCGAGCCATCGACGGCGCCGCCGGGCGACCCCGCCGGCGGGACGACCGGCTGTCCCGGCTGGCCGGCGCCTCCCAGGATGCGCGGCTGGATGTAAAAGACCCATGCGGCCCCGCCGCCACCCGCGAGCAGGAGGAGCAACAGCAGATACTTCATGAACGACGAGCCGTGCTTCGGGACCGGGACGACGGCTCTCGGTCTCCCCGACGGACGCGGTCTCGGCTCGGTGTGCGGGAGCTCGTCCGGGGCCGCGGTCTGGACGGCGCCCGGGGCGTGCTGTTTCGACCGCGCTGTCTCCGCACCGGTCTCCGGCGTCTTGCCGGCTTCCCTGGCGTGGGCCAGCGGAACGGATGGCGGATGGGCCGCCGGCGCTTCCGCGCCGCCGCCGGGCGCCCCGGGCATCCCGCCGGTGTCCAGCAGCGACATCAGGTCGACCTCGGTCTGATCGACTGCGGCGGCGGTCACCTTCGCGCCCGTGCCGCGCAACAGCCCGCGCTCCTTGTCCTTCAGGTTGAGCTGCGCCAGCTCCGTCTCCCAGGCCGCGGTCTCGTCGTGACCCTTCAGATCGGCCACCGGAATCGCCGCCGCCTTGGCCGGCTGAGCGGCCGGAGCCGGCGGGGCCGGGGTCAATCCCTTCGATGCGGGGACGGCCGGCGCACCGGCCTTGCCGGCGACAGTCGCAGGCTTCACCGCCGCGGCGACCGTGGCGGGTGGCTCCGCATGGGTCGCCGGAGCCTTCCTGGCGGGGCCGGCCACGACCGGTGGCGGGGAGACGGCCGCCGGAGAAGACGACGCGGGGTGCGCGACCGCCGCGGGCGGCGCCGGCACAGTCTCGGGCGTCACGGCCTTCGGAACGACTCGTGAGGTCGGCGGTCTGACGGTCTTCGCCTCGACCACCGTCTCCTTTTCCGGCTCGGCCGCGTGCGGCGTCGGAGCGGTCGTTTGCGCGGCCGGCGCGGGACTCCGCACACCCATGTCGTTCAGCTCGAACGGCGACTCTTCGGCCGTCCCGCCGGCAAACGCCTGGTCCGCGAAGGCGGCTTCGAGCGTCGCTCGCGCCGAGACCTCCTCCTGCAGCTTCGCCTGGTCGCCCGATTCGGGAGGCGGCTCCTCGAATGACGCGCCGGAGGGCGACGTCGCTTCGTCGTCCGGTCCCGGGCCCGCGTAGACCTCCGGGATCTCCGCGGGCGCCTGGACCGGTGGCTGGACCGGTCGCGCCTGAGGCGCCGCCGGCTTCGGCTCCGGCGGCTTCGGCCTCGCGCCGGCGGCGAGCGCCTGCGGCATCGTCAGCTTGACGGTCATGCCACCGAGCTGGCTGGCGGCCGCCTTCAGATTTTCCTGGATCTTGTCGCGGATCTCCTTGAGGAGCGTCTTCCCGCCCGGATGTCCGGCATCGAGCGTGAAGATCTTCTTGCACTCGGTCTCCGCCTCGGCGAAACGCTCCTGGTTCAGGAGCTCGCGAGCGAGCGTGAGATGCTCTTCGATGAACGGCGTCGATTCGAAGGAGTGTTGCGCCTCCTCCAGGAGACCCAGCAATTCGGCCGAGTCGGGGGCGAGGGGCAGCAGTCCCTGGGCGCCCTCGATCGCTTCGCTGAAGCGGCGCTCGGCCATGAGCTGCTTGACCTGCGCGATACCGAGCTCGAGCTGGGCCTCGGCCTCCTCGACCGGCATTTCGGTCACCGCCTCGACCCCGTCGGCCGTGGCGGCGCCCTCGGGGGACGGTCCTGCCGCGGGAGCGGCTTCCACGTCTCCCAGCAGGAGGGTCGCCATCCGGATCCCCTCCCGCGCCTTCTGGCTCTGCGGATCGACGCCCAGGGCCTCCTTCCAGGCCTCGATAGCCCCCTGGTACTCGCCGTCGTTGTAGAGGGAGGATGCCCTGGATAGGAGTTCCTGCAGTCTTTCGTCGTCGATCACGACTCCGCCCGTGCAGGGCAGACGTGCCCCGCAACGGCTCAATTTATGCCCCGGCGAGGGGAAGTCAAACTCCGGGAGGGACTTCGGAAGGGATCTCCGGCGGGCCTAGGACGCCTTCCGGCCCGAGGCGGCCGCCTTCTTCAGGGCATCCTTGAGCACCGGAAGGTCCTTGAAGCCCGGGTTGAGCTCCTCGACCTTGTCGAACGCCTCGGTCGCGGTCTGTATGTCGTTCTTGCCCGACAGCGCGACGATCCCCAGATTGAGCCATGTCTGCCAGTGCTTGGGCTCGTAATTGAGGGAGGTCCGGAATTGCGCGATCGCGTCGTCGCTCATGCCCATTTCATACAGGCAGATCCCCATGTCGGTGCGGGCGTCCACGTTCTTGGGGGTGATCGCGAGACCCTTCTTGTAGTAGTCGACCGCCTGCTCGAACTTGCGCGCGTCGTGGTACATGTTGGCCAGCCGCAGGAGAGCCGTCACGTCCTTCGGGTCCTTCTGGATGGCCGCCTTGAGCGCGGTGATCTCCTGGAAGACCTGCGCCATCATCTGCTCGGTGCCGCCGCCCTGCGCGTCGGCCCCGGCGGCACCGGGCGCGGCGGCGCCGCCGGCGGACGGTCCGGCCTGTCCCATCCCGAGATTCCCGGCCGCCGGCACCGGCGCCGCCTCCGACACCACCTTCGGCTCGAGCACCGCGTAGGCGATGATGTAACCGACGAGAAAGCCGAACAGGATTCCCGAGACGAGGAATTGAATCTGGTCCTTGTTCATCGCGAACGGGACGCTAGCACAGGGGTGTACGCGAATCAAGGCGCGACGCTGTGCTATAGTCCGCCCGTGACGCCCGAGACGTCGCCCGCGCGCCCGTCGTTTCGGCCGCGCGCGCGGCTTCCCCTCACGATCGGCGCCCTCCTGGTCGGTGCGTTCGTCCTGTGCGCCCTGGCCGCCCCGCTCTTGACCGCGTGGCTCGGCTACGACCCGTACGAACAGGTCGCCTCGCGCTCGATCACGCCGCCCACTCCCCCGAGCCGCGACAACCTGCTGGGCACCGATACGCTCGGCCGCGACCTGCTGAGTCGTCTGATCTACGGCGCGCGCATCTCTCTCGAGGTCGGTGTCCTCGCGGAGCTCATCGCGCTCGCCGTCGGCACCTTTCTCGGCGCCCTCGCGGGCTATGCCGGCGGACGGATCGACGCGTTCCTGATGCGCTCGGCCGATCTCGTCTTCGCGTTCCCGGAGTCCCTCCTGGCGCTGGCGGTGATCGCCGCGGTGCCGGAGCCCGAGACGGCGCCCCTGCTGCGTCATCTGCCGGACCCCTCGGTCGGCATCGTCTTCCTGGTGCTCGGATGCATCGGGTGGGCCCGGGTCGCCCGGCTGATACGCGCCGAGTTCCTGCGGCTGCGCGAGCAGGAATTCGCGCAGGCGGCGCAGGCGATCGGGGCCAACGGCACGCGTGTCGTGCTGCGTCATCTCCTCCCGAACGCGCTGCGCCCGCTGATGGTCGCCGGGACGCTCGGTGTCGGGGGCAACATCCTGATGGAGGCCTGGCTGTCGTTCCTCGGCGTCGGCGCGCGCCCGCCCCTGCCCTCCTGGGGCACCATGGTGACGGAGGGGCAGGCGTACTTTCTCGCCAAGCCATGGGTCTGCATGGCCCCCGGGCTGGCGATTCTGCTGGTCGTGCTCGGATTCAATCTTCTCGGAGACGGTTTGAGCGATCTTCTCGACCCGCGCCGCGGCCGGGCGATCGCCTGAGCGGAGGCACGCGCATGCTTGATGTCGGCACTCTTCACCCGTCGAGGTCCGGGCGGGCCCGCGGTCTTCTCCTGCTGGCTCTTCTGGCGGCCGCCGTCGCGTGCGGCCGCTCCGCTCCGCCGGCGGCGCCGTCGGAGCAGGTCTTCCGCTTCCGGCTGCACGAGGACCCGCCGACCCTCGACCCGGCGCTCGACAACGACCAGTTCTCCGAGGCGGTCATCCTGAACGTTCACCGGGGGCTGGTCGAGCTCGACGCGAAGACGCTGGAGATCCGGCCCGCCGTCGCGGAGTCGTGGACGATCTCGCCCGACGGTCTCCTGTACACGTTCCACCTGAGACAGGGCGTGGTGTTCCACAACGGGCGCGCCGTCGCGGCGCCCGACGTGGTCTACTCGTTCGAGCGTCTGTTGCGGAAAGAGACCAATTCGCCTCGCCGCTTCCTGCTCGAGCCGATCGATGGAGCGAAGGAGTTCTCCGCGGGAACGAGCCCGGCGATCGCCGGTCTCCAGTCTCCCGACGACCGCACCATCGTGATCCGGCTCTCGAAGCCGTTCGCCCCGTTCCTGTCGGAACTGACGATGGCGAACGCCGCCGTCCTGCCGCGCGAGATCTACGACGACCCGGGCAAGGCGTACCTGCGTGCCCCCGTCGGGTGCGGGCCGTTCCAGTTCTCGCGCTGGGAGCAGGCGAACTTCCTCGAGCTCCGGGCGTTCGACCGCTTCTACGGCGGCCGGCCGGCCCTCGACCGCGTGGTCATCCGCATGATCGAGAACAGGACCAGCGCCCTGCAGGAGTACATCGCCGGCGGTCTCGACAGCCTCGACGAGCCCCCCGACGACAACGACGCCGCGATGATGGCCAAGGTCGGGTCGGAGGTGTACCGCTATCCGTTCATGGGAACGGGGTACATCGGCTTCAACCTGGCGCTGCCGCCTTTCAAGGACAACGCGGCGCTCCGCAAGGCCTTCAACTACGCGGTGGACAAGAAGTACATGTGGGACGTGCTGTTCCCCGGAAGCAACATCGCCGCCAACGGCATCATTCCACCGGGCATCCCCGGGCATGACCCCGACCTCCCCGGCTACCCGCACGACGAGGCGAAGGCGCGCAGCCTCCTGGCCCAGGCCGGCTACCCCGCCGGCAAGGGTCTGCCGCCGATCGCGCTCTGGGTCAACACGAGCGAGGACAACCGCCGGATCGCCGAGCAGGTCCAGCACGATCTGAAGACGATCGGCGTGGACATCACCATCCGGGAAGTGGACTGGGGGGCCTATATCGCCGCGGTATCGGGCACGGGTGAGAAGCCGGGACAGGCGCCGATGTTCCGCTTCGGCTGGTATCTCGATTACCCCGACGCCGACGCGATCCTGCGGCCTCTCCTGCACTCGTCGAACTGGGGGCCGGCGGGGAATTTCGGCCGCTACAAGAACCCGGAGGTCGACCGGCTCATCGACCAGGCCCTGGTGGTGGTCGATCCGAAGGAACGCGCCGGGCTCTATCGCCGGGCGGAGCGCATTGCGGTGATGGACGACCCGCCCTGGATCATCCTCAGCTATTACCAGGCGAAGACCCTGTACAAGCCGTACGTCAAAGGGGTCGTGCTGTCGCCGCTCGGCGAGTTCCGCCTGCCGCTCGAGCGTTTGAAGATCGAGAGAGGCGCGAGCTGATCAGCTATATCGTCCGACGCGTGCTCGGCCTGGTGCCGATCCTGCTCGCGGCCGCGACCCTCGTCTGGGTCTTCGTCTTTCTCCTGCCGGGGGATCCGGCCCGGCTGATCGCCGGCGGGCAGGGCGTCGACCCGCGCATCCTCGAATCGATCCGTCACGAGTGGGGGCTGGATCGGCCCGTGCCGCTGCAGTACCTCGGTTACCTCGACAAGCTGGCGCGTTTCGATCTGGGGACGTCGTACGTCCAGCGCCGCCCGGTCGCCACGGTGATCGCCGGCAGCTTTCCTCCGACGCTCATCCTGGCGGTCTCGGCCGTCCTCCTGGCCGCCGGAGCCGGGCTCGTCCTGGGCTCCCTCGCCGCCCTGTATCGCGGGCGACTGATCGATTCGCTCGTCCTGATCCTGGCGCTCGTCGGAACGTCCACGCCGGTGTTCTGGCTCGGGCTCATCCTGATGCTGTTGTTCGGCTCGCGTCTCGGGTGGCTGCCCGTCCTCGGATACGGCATGGAGGGCGCCCTCGTCCCGTTCACCACGATCCGTCTGCCGGAATGGGACCACCTGGTGCTGCCCGCCGTCACCCTGTCGCTCGTGTCGATGGGGGCCATCGCGCGCATCACCCGCGCCAGCCTGATCGAGGCCGGCACCGCCGACTTCCTCCAGACCGCGCGCGCCAAGGGAGCGTCCCGGGCGCGGGTCTTCGTGAGGCACACGCTGCAAAACGCCCTCATCCCGGTGGTCACGCTGATCGGCATGGATTTCGCGGGTCTCCTCGGAGGGGCCGTCGCGACCGAGTACGTGTTCGCCTGGCCGGGGCTGGGCAAGACGATCGTGCGCGCCATTGGACTGAGAGATTTGCCCGTGGTCGAGGGCGGCGTGCTGTTCCTGACCGCCGTCTTCGTGCTGGTCGGTCTGGTGGTCGATCTCGTCTATCTCTATCTCGACCCCCGCATCCACTATGAAAATGCCCGACGAGCGTGCGGGTGAGGCGCCCCCGCCGGTTGAACGCCGCCCTGCGCTAGAATTCCCTCCTCGGGGGAACCATGAGAGAGAGGCCCGCGGCGGGCCGCCTCGAAGGCGCGCGCCCGCCGAATTTGTTCGGTCTGGACCGGCAGGAGCTCGCCACCGCCCTGGCGCCGCTCACCGCCCGGACCTTCCATGCCGCCCAGGTCTTTCACTGGCTGTACGGCCGGCTCTCGACCGACCCGCGGGAGATGACCGACCTGCCGTCGGCGTTGCGGGGGCAGATCGGCGAGCGCTTTCGCGTGGAGTGGCCGGCCGTGAAGGAGGTCCGGCAATCGGCGGACGGCTCGAAGAAGTACGTCCTGAGCCTGGAGGATGGCGGAGAGATCGAGGCGGTCTACATCCTCTACGGAGAGCGTGTGACCCTCTGTCTTTCCTCGCAGATCGGCTGCCCGCTCGCCTGCGCCTTCTGCCGGACAGGGACGATGGGGCGGGTTCGCAACCTGACGCCCGGCGAGATCCTCGGCCAGGTCGGCGTCCTGGCGCGCGACAACGGTCTCGGCGGAGGCCGCTACCGGATCGTCTTCATGGGGATGGGCGAGCCGCTTCTCAATCTCGACGCGGTGATGCGCGCCTTCCGCGTGATGGTCGACCCGAAGGGGTTCGGGTTGTCGCCCCGCCGCGTCACCCTCTCGACCGCCGGGCTCGTCCCCGGGATCGAACGGCTGGGCCGGGAGAGCCCGCGGCCGCGTCTGGCGATCTCGCTGGGCGCCAGCCGGGACGAGCAGCGTGACGACCTGATGCCGATCAATCGCAAATACAAACTGGAGGCGTTGTTCGACGCCTGCCGGCGCTTCCCCCTTGCCCCGCGTGAGAAAGTGACATTCGAGTACTGTCTGATCGACGGCGTGAACGACAGCGTGGGCGACGCCGCCCGGATCGCCCGGCAGACACGCGACCTGCGGGCCAAGATCAACGTCATCCCGTACAACGAGGCCGGCATGGCCGGCTTCCGGACACCGTCACCGGAGCGCGCCGCCGCCTTCCGCGACGCGCTCGTGGCCCGCGGCGTCGCCGCCACCATCCGCTGGAGCAAGGGTCGCGACGTCGGGGCCGCGTGCGGGCAGCTCGTCACCGAGGCAGGAGCGCGCTGATCAGGCCGAGAGAGCCTCGCGCAGGGCGCGGATCGCCTCGGACGGATCCACGGCGGAAGCGATGAAGGAGATCGCGGCGATCCCGGCCATGCCGACCCCGCGCAGCTCCCCGACGGTCCCGGGATGGACACCGCCGATCGCCCAGACGGGCACGGTGACCGATTCGACCACCTTCCTGAGCGCCTCCGGTCCCTGCGGCGGGCCGAACGGCGACTTGCTCGGCGTGACGAAGACGGGCCCGAAGAAGAGATAGTCGGCCCCGTCCTTCTGCGCCTTCTTGGCCTCGGCGAGCGAGTGGACCGAACGGCCGATGAGGAATTTCCTGCCGGAATGACGCCGGACCTGCTCGACCGGCAGGCCATCGGCCGGCAGGTGGACGCCCGCCGCCCGGGCGGCGAGCGCGACATCGAGTCGATCGTTGACCATGACGGCACAACGCGGTCCCCGTGTCTTCGCGGTCTCCACGATCTCCCGGACCAGTCCCAGGAGCGGCCCCCCCGTCAGATCCTTCTCGCGAACCTGCACGACGTCGCAGCCACCGGCGATGGCCGACCTGGTCACCTCGAGGAGCGGCCGGCCGAGGGTGAGGTGCCTGCCGGTGACGAAGCAGACGCCCGGCGCGTCGTTCCGGGTCATGGGGACTTGAGGGCGCGGCAGAACGCCAGAAAGTCGGCCGCGCCCACGCCGATCTGGATGAGACCGAAGGCCGAAATGCAGCCCCGGACGAAATTGCTCAGGAGGAACGGTCGCAACGGCGGAATCTGCGCGAAGTAGGAATGCACCCAGATCAGCGACCATGGGACGAGAACGAGGAACACACCCGTCTCCACGACATAAAGAAGATACAGGAAGTGAAGAACCGGCCGCTTCATCGACCCGCCCGACCCCGTGTTCGGACCAAGGTTAGCAGATTCGTTGGTGAAACCACTTCGGAGCGGGGCGCCGCGCCCAGCCGCGCGTTTGACTGCCCCCGGTCATCTGGTAGAATGACGCCCCTTGACGTCGTCCTGCAGCTCCGGCCGAGGTGCTCGCGACCCCATGGACCACACGCGCATCGCATCGGTTCCTTTCGTCAACGCCCAGCCGCTCACCTGGGGGTTCCTGAGAGGTCCGTACAGGGGAATCTTCGAGGTGTCGCAGGTCCCTCCGTCCCGGATCCCGGATCTGCTGCGCACGAACAAGGTGGACATCGGACTCATCCCTTCGATCGAATACCTGCGGCTGCCGGGGGTCGAGTTCCTGCCCCAGATCGGCATCGCCAGCAAGCGCCGGGTCCGCTCGGTGATCCTGGTGTCGCGCGTCCCCCTCGAGGAGATCCGCAGCGTGGCGCTCGACTCGAACTCCCGCACCTCGGCCGCCCTTCTGAAGATCCTCCTGCGTCGCAGGGGCCTTCACGATGTGCGCTACGACGAGCACGCTCCGGCGTTGCGGGAGATGCTGCTGGAGCACGACGCCGCGCTCCTCATCGGCGACGCGGCGCTGACGGCCGACGTCACCGGTCTCAACGTGCTGGACCTGGGGGCGGAGTGGTTCGCCCAGACCCGCCTGCCGTTCGTCTACGCCCTGTGGGCGGCCCGACCGGGCGTCGTGGTGCCGGACGGCGTGCGTCCGTTCATCGAGTCGCGGCGCCAGGGGATGTCGAACATCCCGTCGATCGCCGCGCTCGAGGGGCGGCGACTGCGCCTGCCCGTGGAATCGATCGAGTCCTATCTGAGAACCAGCATCCACTACTACCTCGGCTCCGAGGAGCAGCGGGGTCTCGAGCTCTTCTTCCGGCTGGCGCAGCAGTTCGAGGCGGCGCCGGGACACCGCCCGATTCGATTCCGTGACCCGTTCGAATGGGAGCGTGTGCCGCCGTCCGCCACGCCGGCGAGGCCGATCCTTGAGTGAGACGCTGCTGCCGGACCCCGGCGCGGGCGCGATCGACCCGCGTCTCTGGGAGCGGGTGTCCGACGGCGAGATGCGCGCCCCGCGCCGTCCCGAGCCCGGGATCGACGCGATCCTGGACCGCGCAGTTTCGGGCGCGCGCCTGGGCGCGGACGAAGCCCTGCGTCTTTTGAGCGCGGCGCCCCTTCTCGACCTCGGACTGGCCGCGGATCTCGTCCGCCGCAGGCTCCATCCCGAGCCGATCGTGACCTACATCGTCGACCGCAACATCAACTACACGAACGTCTGCGTGGCGCGCTGCTCTTTCTGCGCCTTCTATCGGGATCCGGGTCATCCCGAGGGGTACCTCCACACGCGGGAGTCGCTGCACGCCAAGATCGAGGAGACGCTGGCGCTCGGCGGCACCGGCATCCTGATGCAGGGCGGACACCACCCGGACCTGCCGCTGGAGTGGTACGAGGATCTCCTGCGCTCGTTCAAGGAGAGATTCCCGAGGCTGCACGTGCACGCCTTCTCGCCGCCCGAGATACAGCACATGGTCCGGGTCTCACGCCGACCGCTCGACGAGGTGCTGCGACGTCTCCGGGCCGCCGGCCTCGACAGCATCCCGGGGGGCGGCGGCGAGATCCTGGTCGACCGGGTGCGACGGCAGATCTCGCCGCTGAAGACGGTGACGGACGACTGGCTCGCGGTGATGGAGACGGCCCACGCGCTGGGCATCCCGACGACGGCGACGATGATGTTCGGTCACGTCGAGACCTACGCCGACCGGGTGGCTCATTGGGGCAGGATCCGCTCGCTGCAGGACGCGAGCCTGGAGCGCAGGCGGGCCGCGTTCACCGCGTTCATCTCGTGGACCTACAAGACCGAGAACACCGCCCTCGGGGGGCGCGAGGTGTCGAGCGCGGAGTACCTGCGCACCCAGGCCGTCAGCCGGCTGTTCCTGGACAACATCCCGAATATCCAGTCCTCGTGGGTGACGCAGGGGAAGGAGATCGGCCAGGTCGCCCTCAGGTTCGGGGCGAACGACATGGGCAGCACGATGATCGAGGAGAACGTCGTGCGCGCCGCCGGCGCCCATGGATGCACGACGCGCACCGAGATCGAACGGCTCATCCGCGAGGCCGGCTACATCCCGCGACAGAGAGACACGCTGTACCGCCTGGTGTCCTGACCGGCGGCGACGCCGCATGACCGGCCTGCTGATCGTCAAGACGATGCTGGTCATCGCCGTCGTTCTCGCGTTCCTGGCGACCGTCGGCACCATCGCCTACCGGATCACCGGGACCGAGCTCGAGGTGCTGATCCTCGGGCGGGTCATCCGACGCCTGGCGCTGGCCGACATCGAGGAGGTGCACCGGCGCGGCGCCCTGATTCACGAGAACTGGTCCTCGCTGAAATTCTGGAACAGCGTCACGATCCGAAAGCGGGGAGGTCTGTTCAGGCATTTCGTGATCAGCCCGGACGACCCGGATGGTTTCGTCGTCCGGCTGGAGGACGCCGTGCGACGGTGCGCGGGAGAGCGAGTCGAATGACCGGGAGAAGCGGAAGCGCCCGTCAGGCGCCCGCGCCCCTCCGCGCCGCGCCGACTCCGGGAGACCGATCGTCCGCCTCGCCGGACGTCGTGCGCGGCGAATCCGCCTGCGCGTGCTCGACGCCGCCGTGCCAGAGCCCCGGGATGACGGCGTCGCAGTCGGGGCAGGTGCCGCCGCGCGTGACGCGGTAATCCAGGATCCGATAGCCGACGCGCGCGACCAGGAGGGCGCCGCACGCCGGACAGCGGGTGTTCTCGAAGTCGCCCACGGCGCCGGGAATGTTGCCCGCGTAGACGTAGCGCAGCCCCTCCTGCCTGCCGATCCCGGCGGCTCGCAGGAGCGTCGAAACCGGCGTATCGTCGGGGTCGGTCATCTTGTAGTCCTTGTGGAAGGCGGTCACGTGCCAGGGAATATCGGGTGACACGCCCGCCAGAAATCGCGCGATGTCCCGGATCTCCTCGTTCGAATCGTTGAATCCGGGGATCAGCAGGGTCACGATCTCCAGCCAGAACCCCTTGCGTTTCAGCAGCACGATCGTGTCGAGCACGTTGCGCAGCGTGCCGCCGAGGTCACGGTAGCTCCGATCGCGGAACGATTTCAGGTCGACCTTGTAGAGGCGGACGTACGGCCGGATGTACTCGAGGACCTGCTCGGTCCCGTTGCCGTTGCTGATGTAGGCGCACATGAGCCCGGCCCGCACCGCCTCCCTGAAGATGGCGACGGCCCATTCCGACGTGATCAGCGGCTCGTTATAGGTGGATGCGAGAACCGCGGCTCCCTGCTGGCGCGCCAGTTGTACCAGCGCGTCGGGCGTCACCTTCTCCGGCGGGGCGACGGCCTTTGGATCGCGAATCGCCTGCGAGGTGATCCAGTTCTGGCAGTAAGCGCAGTGGAAATCGCACCCGAGCATCCCGAAGGACAGGGCCAGCGCCCCCGGCAGCGCATGAAAGAACGGCTTCTTCTCCACCGGGTCGCATTGCAGGGCCCCGACATATCCCCAGGGCACCTTGAGCGTGCCGCCCTCGTTGAATCGGACCTTGCAGATCCCCGGTCGGTTTTCCGGGATGAAACAGCGGTGGCCACAGGCATGACATCGGACCGCATGGTCGGGAAGACGGTCGTAGATGTCACCGTCCCGCGTCAGGCCCGAGATCGTTTTCGCCAGTGAAGCGTTCGAAAGTCCCATGGTGTGGACATTATAGTCCCCCGCCCGCCGCCCCACGCCGCGTCGCTTTGAGTACTGCAACGAGTCCAGTTTCGTGGTATCTTTTCAGCGATTGTCTCTCGCCGCTGGTTCGTCGAACGACTCGAACGCCGCGTTTCCTCCCCCTCCGGATCGTGCGTCCGCAACGGGTGGAGAAAGGCGTTCTGAGGAGCGCACGCATGGATCTCGCAGGCGGGCCGAACGGCCTCGTCGTACTCGTCATTGCGATCGCGGCGGTGTCAGGGATCCTGGTCGTCCTGTGGCTGCTGGTCGCCGGACGAGTGGATTCGAGCCGTTCGATCGTGGTCCATGCCCCCGTGGACCGCGCCTGGGAATCCATCCGCCATTTCCCGACCCTGCATGCCCGCCACGGCAAGGCGCGTCATCTCTGCCGGTTCGAGGAGTGGACGCTGCGGCGCGGGGACGGTGAGCGCCCCGGAACCATCTGGCGCGGCTCCGGCATCTGGGACAGCGACCAGTACTGGGCCGACGTCGAGATCGTCTGGACCGTTCCCGGCAGGGAGATCGCCCTCTCCTTGCGGCGCGATTCGCTGGGGACACATCGCGGCTTGCGCCACCACGTGGGCTCGCTTCGCCTCGAGAGCGTCGACGCCGCCACCACGAAGCTGACCTGGCGCCTGCGCGCGCGCCTGCGCAGCCCGCGTCTGATCCTCGAGCGGCTCCGGGCGGGCTCCCGCTTGCGGGCCCGGCTGCTCGATCAGGGACTGCGGTCTCTGAAGGTGGAGATCGACCAGTCGGAGCAGCCCGCGCCCGGGGAGACGCTGCCCTTGAGCGAGACACCGGACAGCGTCGCCACCGCGCCGCTGCCCCCCGACCGGCTCCCTCCGGAGACGACCGTCTAGGAGCCGTGCCCGGAGGAGGTCTGCTGCGCTTCCCGCAGCAGCCGCTCGCGGAAGTAGCCCGCCGGTATGGTGCCGATTGAAAGGAATCGCTCGTGGAACGCGCGCAGGGAGAACCGGTCTCCCTGCAGCCGCTGGAGGCGACTGCGCAGGTCGAGAATGTCCCGCTTGCCGAGGTGGTAGGTGATCGCCTGCGTGGGCCACTTCGAGTAGCGGTAAATGGCGCGGCGCGCGGCGTTGCAGGCGGCCGCGCGCACCGGGTCCTTTCGTTCCCCGGCGCAGGCGTCCGGCAGGAGCTCCACGTTCTCGAGGTAATACCGGACCGCCTCCTCGAAACTCATCCGTCCGGTGTGCAGTCCGGTGTCGATGCGCACGCGCGCATCCCGCAGCGTCTGCCATTTCAGCTGATACAGACGCTCCTCGGGCGCGTAGAAGCCGTTCGGCGCGCCCGGCTGCGGCTCGCCCATCAATTGCTCGGCATAGAGGGCCCAGCCTTCGGAGGACATGCTGTCCTCCCACATCGAGGACGAGTCCTCCACCGCCCCCGGCGTCAGCCACCGCACGTTGCCGATCGAGCGCGCCCGCTGCCGCATGAACTGAAACTGCCAGTCGTGACCCGGGAATCCCTCGTGTGCGCACAGGTCGGCGACCGCGTGGACGTTGTTTTCCTTCAGGACGCCGACGTCTCCGTGGGACGCGGTCAGATAGAAGCGCCCGATGCCTGACGGCTTGAACGCCGGGGCCGGGTAGTAGGCCGCCTCGAGAGTGCTCTCGAGCATCGGCGGTGTCTCCACGATCTCGAGCCGGTACTCGGCCGGGAGATCGAACATCCCGTGCCGCCGCGCATACGCCACCAGATCCATCGCCTTGGTGCGATAGATCCGGAACATCTCGACGTCGCTCCGGGGATAGTCCTTCGAGAGGTCGTCCATCACGGCGCGCACCGAGCGGAGCGCCGCGACCCGGCTGCCCCAGTCGAGCCGGAGCGTGCGTCGGCGCGCCACCTCCTTCGCGACCTCGATCAACAGACCCTGGCTCTCCTCGACTTTGGTGCGGGCGTACTCGTAGAGCGACCCGGCCGTGTCGGAGGGGTCGAGTCTCAGATTGTTGCTCAGCCGCCATTGGTATTCCTGCTCGCCCGAGGCATAGTGATCGGCGTCCGTCAGGGACCGGTCGGCCTCCTTCAGGAAGGCCCCCATCTCGCGGAACGCCGCGGCGGCGGCAGGACCGGCCTCCCCGAGACCTTTCAACACGTCGTCCTGGTAGGACTGGCCCTTGAGATAGCCGCGGGCCTGTGCGGGAAGCGTCTCCGCGAAATAGGCGGCGTTGCTCGCCGCGGTGTCGATACCGTCGAACTCGACCAGGCGGTGGTCGGGGAGATTCCCGGACCGCAGACCCTCGCTCAGGTTCGCCTGTGCGGCCCGCAGGTACGCGGGAATCGCCCGGACGCGCCTCACCACATGGTCCCATTCCGGCGCGGTGCCCCGGCCGCCCCCCGGGAGCCCGGTCATCTGCTGGATCTGCCAGTCGACGCCCCGAAAGGGGGCCACCGTGTACGTATCGACGCTCCTCTGGTAAGAGCGCACGTCGTCCAGGAGATGAAGCAGGAAACGGACCTGCGCCCGCACCACGTCCCGATCGATGGCGTCGTCCGACGCGAGCGTCGCGGGGTCGATCGCCTCCAGATCGGCGAGGACGGAACGATAGAAGGCGGCGGCGTCGGCACGCCCTGCCGGGGTGACGTCCGGCAGCGTGGCATTGACCTCGGCAAGATCAGGGCTGTACGCGTCGCCGCCGAGATAAGTCGCGGTGACCGGATCTCGCTTGAGATAGCCCGTGAAATAGCGCTCGCGGATGTCGCTCCAGCTCACACCGACGTCCTTCCCGGAGCGCGCGCACGACATCGTGCAGGTCCCGGCGAGCAGAAGCGCCGCCGGCACCACGCGCCACGTTCTCATGCCGCGCAAAGCACACCGTGATCCAGGCCTCGCACGGCCGGCATGGCCCCCCTCCCGTCGGGGGCGCATGTTAACATCATTGATCATGAAAGCAGGGAGCCTGAACCGGCGGCCGGTCGCGTGGCTCGCCATCCTGGCGGCGATCGTGCCGCCTGCGCTCGCGGCTCCGCCGGCCCCGTCCGTCCCGTCCAGAGAGGCGCCGCATCCCTCCGCGCCCGTGGTCCGCGTGAGCGGGATGACGCTCGAGATACGCTCGGGCCGGGTGGTCGTGACCGACATCGCGAAGGGATCGCCGGCCGAGCGCGCCGGGGTGAAGACGCTCGACATCGTCCTGGTAGTCAACGAGCGCAGCCTGATCGATCTCGATCCGATCTCACCGCAGCAGGTCCTTGCCCTGATGCAATACGAGCAGACGCTGCGCACGCGCCTGGTGCTCGGCCGGGGGACCGGCACCCTGTCGGTGGACCTCGCCCAGGCGCCGGGTGAGACCTGGACGGCGCCGGTCGCCCCCGCCGAACTGCGCATCGGCGTGGAGGCGCCGGTGTTCTCCGGCTCCGACCTGCAGGGCAGGGAGGTCTCTCTGAAGGACCTGAGGGGCCGTCCTGTGCTGCTCGATTTCTGGTCCAGCACCTGCCCGCCGTGCCTCAAGGCGGTCGTGCCGATCCGACGGATCGCGGAGCAGTACGCCGGCGTCCTGTCGATCGTGGGTGTCAGCCTCGACGACGACCGCAAGGCGTTCGAGGCGTTCGTCTACAACCAGCACCTTCCCGGAACCCAGATTTTCGACGGCGGCGGATGGGGCGGGCCGATCGCCCGGTTGTACGGCGTGGCGCGGGAGGGTATCCCGCACTACGTCCTGCTCGACGCGCAGGGCCGCCTCGCCGCCACCGGCGATCTGCGGGACCTGGAAGCCGACATCACCCGGCTGGCGGCCGCGCCACGCTGATCACCCGCCCGCGGTTGCGGAACCCTGCCGGGTGCTGCGGGGGAAGACCAGACGCAGCCCGAGCGGCGTGATCATCGTGGTGATCAGGATCATGAGCACCATCACCGAAAAGATATCGCCACCGATCAGGCCGTGGGCCAGACCGTACCCCGCCACGATCAAACCGACCTCACCGCGTGAAATCATTCCGACGCCCACCCGCAGCGCCTCCTTGTAACGGAAGCCCGAGAGCCAGGCGCCGGCGCCGCAGCCGATCACCTTTCCGAGAACCGCCACGGCGAGAACGAACAGGGTCAGTGGAAGCGCATGACCGATCTGCCGGATGTCCGCGCGCAGACCGATGTTGATGAAGAAGACCGGCACGAAAAAGGAATAGGTCAGCGGGCGGATGCCCCGATCGATCCGATCCTTGAAGGAGGTCTGGGCGAACAGGACCCCGGCCATGTACGAACCGGTGATGGCCGCCACGCCCCCCAGGTACTCCGCCGCCCACGCGTAGAGGAACGCCGCCGACACGACGAACGCCATCAACGGCTCGCTCACGCCCAGACCCACGGCCGCCGCCGCAGCGCGCTCGAAGTACCGTCGGCCCAGGAACCATGCCAGGACGAAGAAGAGCGTCATGCGCAGGGTGACCCGGAGGACGACCGCACCCGGACCGGTCGTCCCGGTCGCGGCCTGCCCCGCGAAGGCGACGACGAGCGACAGCACGATGATGCCCATGACGTCGTCGATGACCGCGGCTCCGAGGATCGTGCTCCCTTCCTTCGTGCGCAGGCTCCCGATCTCCATCAGGGTCTGGGCGGAGATGCTCACGCTGGTCGCCGTCAGAACCGCCCCCATGAAGAACCCCTCCCCCCAGCCGTAGCCGAACAGATGCGCCGCCGCGGCGCCCGAGCCGAACGGCAGGATCACACCGCCGAACGCGGCCCAGAAGGCGACCTTGCCCACGCGGCGCATCTCCGCGAGGTCGGTCTCCATGCCGGCGACGAACATCAGGAGGACGACTCCGATCTCCGCGAGGGCCTGCGCGACCCCGGACAGATCGACGCGCGGGTCCTGGAGGCCCGCATGCGGCGCGAAAAGGCTCCAGCCGAGGATGTTCATGAGACTCGGGCCGAGGATCACGCCGGCCAGGAGCTCGCCGAGCACGGCGGGCTGCCCGAGGCGCGTGCTCAGCAGGCCGGCGGCCTTGGAGGTCAGCGCGATCAGCGCCAGGAACAGCAGGATCTGGAGGACCAGGCTCATCGAGGCGATGTCCTAACCCAACGTGGACGACCGGTCAAGAGAAATCCACCTCACGTTGTCCGCGTGACGACAAGTCATGCTAGTCTGCGCGCGGATGTTGCGCGCACTCATCCTCGCGTTCCTGCTCACGGCGATTCCGGGGGCCGTCGCCGCGTCCGACTTGGACGACCCGTTCCCCGTCCGGGATCAGCTTCCCTTCAAGCTTCTGTTCCTCGATCAGGCGCCGGCCGGCGCGGACGTCCAGCCGGTGCACGGGGCGCGCTTCACCGTGAGCGCCACCTACGAGAACACCATGGTCGCGACCGACGATCTGATCCTCCTGTATGAGAGGACGGGCACCGCGACGTACGGCGGGCACGTCACGCTCCCGGTCCTGCAGGCCATCGCTTCGGTCCAGCCATCGAACTCGGCCTACATCTTCGACGGTGAGACCCTGAGGACGCTGCTCAAAGCCCGTGTAGGGCTGGCTCGGGGGATCGAGCTCGGCTTCGAGATGCCGTTCCTCTCGTACGGCGGCGGGTTCATGGATCCGTTCATCGACTCGTTTCACAGGCGCTTCAGCCTGCCGGAGGGCGGCAGGACCGGATTCGCCCGCAACCAGTTCCGCGCCGGCTACATCGGCGACGGGGAGACCGTCTATTTCGACCGGTCGCCCGACGGCTTCCAGGTGGGGGACATCGTCCTGTCAGTGACCGGCGCGCTGATGCGGGAGCGGCGCGTCCTGCCGGCCTTGAACGCCACGCTGTCCGCGAAACTCCCGACCGGCGATTTCAAGATACTCTCGGGCAGCGGGTCGGTCGATTATGGCGGCGCCCTCCGCGCGTCGAAGCGTTGGACGCGCTCGGCGCTCCATGCCGGTTTTGCCTACAACGTCCTCGGCGACTGGCGTCTGGCGCCCGGCCTGCCGATCAAGAACTCGCGGAGCATCTTCCTCGCCTACGCCTTCTCGCCCACTCCGCGCACGAGCCTCATCGGACAGATCCTCAGGACGGGCGGGCCGTTCCCGTTCCGTCCGGGAAACGATCTCGGGAAGGTGGCCCTGGAGGTCTCCGTCGGCTTCCGACACCGTCTCGCGAGCGGACCGTGCCTGGAGTCGGGGTTCATCGAGAACATCGACCCCTTCTACAACACTCCGGACATCGGGGCGTTCGTCGGCTTCTCGTTCTCGACCCCCGGCAAACGCCAGGTCCCCGGCCCGGGTCATGCGTCACCCGCGACAAGCCCATGAAAAGGCGAGGTTTTGGAGTCATGAAGTCTCGCCGGCACTGAGGCTTTCGGCGGCCTGGAAGCAAGCCGTTTCAATGCCATTTGCTTATCTATTTCGTTGCTTTCACCCTTTGGTCGCCGTATAATTCCGCCGAAATCACAGACAGGTCGCGGCTTTCCGGGGAATGCACACCGTTGCTGGCCCGGAAAAATGCTTCGTCTCTCGGGGAGTCTAACGTGGAACCACTCGATAAGGTCGTGATCGGCGAACGGATCAAGTCGTTGAGGAAGAGCAAGGGGCTGCGACAGTGGCAGATGGCCGAGCTTCTGGGCGCCACCCAGCCCGCGGTCCACAAGTATGAGAACGGCATTCTTCCCGAAGTGAAGCGGCTCCTGGAGCTCGCCCGTATCGGTCACACGTCGATCGAATGGATCCTGACCGGCCGTCACTGGGAGAACGGCTCCGTCGGGATGGAGCGCCTCAAGCCGGAAGTCTACGAGCTCGCCCAGCAGTTCCAGGCCTTCACGCCGGACGAGCGGAAAATCCTCGCCGATGCTCTCGAAATCATCAACGGGGCGGTCGGGGCGGTGCGGGAAGCGACCAAGCGCGAACCGCGAGAGCTGGGTGATGTGGAGACGGCTCGCGCCCTGAAATTCTTCGAGAAACACGCGCGCGAATCGCTCATGACGGCGCTGTCGGTCTACGATGCCGTGGTCACGACCCTGGCGAACAGCAAGGTGCGGGACATGCATCGCTTCGGCCAGTCCGCGGCGGACGACATCCCGGTGGATCGGTCGGTCCGTATGCCGATCCTCCAGAAAAACGCCGGCTGAAACGCGTCTCCGGCCAGTCTAACCTGCCCTGATGGATCTCTTCGGTTCGGATCCCGCGCGCCCGCGCACGTCCGGCGACGGGACTCCTCTCGCCGATCGCATGCGCCCCGAAAGTCTGGACGAAATCGTCGGGCAGGACGGTCTGATCGGGGCGGGTCGGCCCCTGCGGGAGGCGATCGCCCGCGACCAGGTCCAATCGATGATTCTGTGGGGCCCGCCGGGCTCGGGGAAGACGACCCTGGCCCGTCTCATCGCCCGCCTGACGACGTCCCAGCTCATCCAGTTCAGCGCCGTCCTCGCGGGCATCAAGGAAATCAAGGAGGTCATGCGCGCCGCCGAGCAGTACCGGCGGGCGAGCGGCCGGCGGACGCTCCTGTTCGTCGACGAGATTCACCGCTTCAACCGGGCGCAACAGGACGCCTTCCTCCCGTACGTCGAGAGCGGCTCCATCGTCCTCATCGGCGCCACGACGGAGAACCCCTCGTTCGAGGTGAACGCGGCCCTCCTGTCCCGCTGCGCCGTGTACACGCTCGGCAGACTGGAGGACCGGGACATCGTCACCCTTCTGAAGCGCGCCCTCCGCTCTCCGAAGGGCGTCGCGTCCCGCCGCGTCGTGGCCGGCGACCAGGAGCTCGACTATCTCGCTTCCCTGTCGGGTGGCGATGCGCGCCGGGCACTGAACGTTCTCGAGCTCGTCGCCATGACCTCGCCGGAGGCGCCCGACGGAACGCGTCCGATCGATCGCGCCGCGATTGCCGACGCCGCGCAGCGGGCGCCGCTGTTGTACGACAAGGCCGCCGAGGAGCATTACAACCTCATCTCCGCGCTGCACAAGTCGCTGCGCAACAGCGATGCGGACGCGGCGCTCTACTGGCTGGCGCGCATGCTGGAGTCCGGTGAGGACCCCCTGTACGTGGCGCGGCGCATGGTGCGGTTCGCCTCGGAGGACGTCGGCAACGCCGACCCCCAGGCGCTCGGTGTGGCCCTCGCGGCCAAGGACGCGTTCGATTTCCTCGGGATGCCCGAGGGCGCGCTGGCGCTTGCGCAGGCGGCGGTCTACCTGGCGCTCGCGCCCAAGAGCAATGCGCTCTATCTCGCCTATGGCCGTGTCCTGGACGACCTGAGATCGGGGCTGACCGACCCGGTGCCGCTGGCGATCCGTAATGCGCCGACGGGTCTCATGAAGACGCTGGGATACGGGCGCGACTATCAGTACGCGCACGACTTCGAGGAGGGCACCACCGACATGGAGTGCCTGCCCGAGCGACTCCGGGGGAGGCGATACTACGAGCCGAAGCCGGCCGGCCGCGAGAAGATCCTGGCCGCGCGGATGGAGGAGATCGACGGGCAGAGAAAACGTCTGAGGCAGCGCCGCGGGGTCAAGCCGTCGCCCTGACGGTGGCGGCTCGCTTGAGCAGCCGCCAGGTCACGTCCTTTTCCGGGCAGGTGTCGCACATCGGGAACACCTTGCCCGTCTCGAATTCCCGGACCATCTCGCGCCCGGCGAGATGGCAGTTCTGGCACCGGTACGAGCCGCTGATACGGCATCTCTCGCCGCTTTTCCACGTTCGTGACGAGTTCATTGAGTCCTCGAGCACCGACGAAAGAAGAGGGGTGACGACGTCACCCCTCGCGAGTCAGAGACAGGGCGCCTACTTCCTTCCCTTCTTCGCACCCTTCCTTCTGGCGGCTTTCTTCTTCTTAGGAATGGCCACTCACCTCCTCCCGGCTCTGGAATGGACCGCCCCGCGAGCGTGTTGAGCCTGACGTCGATCAGCGCGGGCGTCCGTGAACGGTTCCGAGATCGGACTCGGCGGCGGACCCGATCATCTCCACTTTCGAATAATTTTTTTCGTGGCTTCTATAACACTCTTGATCGGAGAGTGTCAATAGTTCGGACGGCTACTGTCGGACGGCTACGATTGACCGATGATGCTCTTGGGCACGCGCAGTCCGGGCGGCTGACCGGCGCGCAGCGTGATGATGTCGATCGTGGGGCGGCAGAGGAAGCGCACGGGGAGCCAGGACCATCCGAGCCCGCGGCTCACGTGCAGACGCGCCCCCGGTGGGATGTCGAACCACCCCTCGAGGTATTCGCGTGAGCCGTACGGAATGTACAGGGGGCCGACCAGCGGCAGCCGGATCTGGCCGCCGTGCGTGTGACCCGCCAGCACGAGATCGATGTCCCAGTTTCCCAGGCTGCCGACGATGTCCGGCGTGTGCGCGACCAGGATGCAGAGATCCTGACGCGACACGCGCGTCATGGCGAGCCTCAGGTTGTCGTGGCCGGTCACCGGATCGTCGAGACCGGCGATCACGATCCGGCCACCCGGATAGGTGATCGCCCGGCTGGAGTTCGTGAGCAGCGTGAACCCGGACCGGCGCACCACATCGGGTCCCCAGGCGCCGGGAACGCCGTCCCAGTAGTCGTGGTTGCCCCAGACGACGAAGTTGCCGTAACGTGAGTGCAGCGACGAGAGGAATTGCTCCAGGTCGCGGGGATGGTCTCCCCCCCGCTCCAGATCGCCCGAGACGACGATCAGGTCGGGGCGCGCGTCGTCCACGATCGCGACGGCGCGGCGCTCCCGGTACCCGAGCGAGCGGATGTGGATATCGCTGAGATGCACGAGGGTCAGGTCGGGCGCCCCCGGGCGGACCATCGGCAGATACTCCACCGAACGAACCACTTCGATCCAGTTCGGCTCGATCAGCAGGCCGTCCACGACGATGCACGAAGTCAGGAGCGCGGCGACCACGAACAGGATGCGTTTGCCTCGCGTCCGGGGGACAATCGACATGCGCCTCAATATAAAGGAACGGGCTGTTTCCGGCCACCCGCGCCGACCCGTTTCCGGCGCCCCTGCGGCGCCCCCTCCCCCCGGAACGGCGTGCCCGAGGACTCCCGCAGGCTTGACCCGGGGGTGGCTTCCGGGTAGTATGTCGCGTCACGCCGATGGGGATTCTCCAGCCCCTCCAACAGGAACGGCGCTAGCCCTTGACTGAGAAGAGCCAACACGGTCACGGCCGGCCTGCCCAAGACCGGCCCGAGCAGTCGCATCGCCACGACTCCCCCCCGGAGCGGCCGTCCACGGATCACGGCGCTCAGACCGGGGCGGGGGCGACGAGGCCTTCGACGGCCGCGGAGTCGCGGCCGGACGATCAGGCTCCGCATGCTCCGGGCGGCGCGGCGCCGGGGCACAATCGGCACCGCCGCCATCGTGACTGGCGGCACAGAAGAGGGCAGCACCGGAGAGGCGGCCACCCGCGGCATGACGCCGGGGCGGTCCACACCCAGGGTCAACCCTCGGGTCACGGAACCGCCGCCGGTCACCCCCGCGCGGGCGGGCACGGCTCCCCGCCCCACCCGAATCCGGCCCAGGGCTCGCATGCACGCCCGGCAGGTCCGCATCCCGCGATGGCGACCATGGAGGCGAACGGCGTTCTCGAGATCCTGGGCGAAGGGGGCGGATATCTGCGTCAGCCGCGGCGCAACTACCGCCCGTCGCCGGAAGACGCCTTCGTCCCCCGCGAGATGTTGCTGCGCCTCGGCCCGGTCAATCAACGCCTCAACGGCGGCGGTATCGAGGGATGCGAGATCGAAGGCCTCATGTCGGCGGGCGGCGGTCGCGGCCGCCCGGCGCCGGTTGATCCGCGTCATGGCCGGCACGCCCGTCATGGGGCCCACGGTCATCACGGCGGAGGTGGACGCCCGGCTCACGGGTCGGGTCCGGCGGCGGGTTCCCCCAGTCTGGTGGAGATCCGGACGATCAACGGCGTCACGCCCGACCAGTTCGTCCGCAGACGGCCCTTCTCCGAGCTGACGTCGATCGATCCGTTCGAGAGGATCCGGCTGGAGACCGAGCCCGCCGAGCTGTCGACTCGCGTCATCGATCTCCTGACTCCGATCGGCAAGGGCCAGCGCTGTCTCATCGTCGCCCCTCCCCGCGCCGGCAAGACCACGTTGCTGCAGAAGATCGCCGCGTCGATCTCCCGCAACCATCCCGAGATTCACCTGGTGGTCCTGCTGGTCGACGAGCGCCCCGAGGAAGTGACCGACATGAAGCGCAATGTCCGTGGCGAGGTGATCGCCTCGTCCTCGGACGACATGGCGCGGCAGCACGTGTCGGTGGCGCGTATCGTTCTCGAGCGGGCCCGGCGACTGGTCGAAACGGGTCGCGACGTCGTCATCCTCCTCGACTCCCTGACCCGTCTCGCCCGCGCGCACAACACGGCTACACCGGGGACGGGCCGGACCCTCAGCGGCGGGCTGGACGCGCGCACCATGGAGCAGCCACGCCGCCTGTTCGGCGCCGCCCGCAAGGCGGAGGAGGGAGGGAGTCTGACGGTCATCGCCACGGCCCTGGTCGATACCGGCAGCCGGATGGACGATGTCATCTTCCAGGAGTTCAAGGGAACGGGGAACATGGAGCTGGTCCTCGATCGATCCCTCTTCGAGCAGCGGATCTACCCTGCCCTCGATATCCCCCGATCGGGCACGCGCAAGGAAGAGAAGCTCTTCACGAAGGAGGAGCTGCCGCGGATTCACAAGCTGCGGCGCGTGTTGTTCGAGATGAAGCCGCGCGACGCGATGATGAAGCTCCTCGACAAGCTGTCGAAGTATCCGACCAACGCGGAGTTCCTCAAGGCCCTCGATGTCTGACAAGAAACTCCTTGACTTTTCCCGCTTCCTCTCTTATCGTTTCGTCTTGTAGGAAGTGAGGTTTCTGGTTGGACTTATGAATGAGCCCCAGGGACGCACGATCCCCTGGGGCTTTTTTAGTGTTCGGCAGGGCCGAAGCTTCCTTCCCCGGAACATGAGGTTCCGGTGCAATCGGCCTCACACGAGGCGGAGGTAAGGTTCGTGGCAACTGGTCGCGTCAAGTGGTTCAACAACAGCAAGGGGTATGGTTTCATCGAGCTCGAGGGTGGCAAGGACGTCTTCGTCCACTTCTCGGCCATTCAGGGTAGCGGTTACCGCTCGCTGGAGGAAGGCCAGACCGTCGAGTTCGAAGTGACGCAGGGCACGAAAGGCCCGCAGGCTTCGAACGTCAGGCCGGTCTAACCGGTCTCGCGGGTGGTCCGCGTCGCCCTGTGGCGACCATGACCACTGAAAAAGAGAAGCCCCGGAGGTTCAACCCTCCGGGGCTTTTTTCGTCGGGGCTACAGGGCGTTCAGGTAGCTCAGGAGCCGACGTCGGTCCTCGGCCTCGATGTGCGTGAAGCGGAGGGCGGCCTCGTAGCGGCGGTTCTCGACGGCCTTCGGACGTTCGACGCAGCGCAGGACCGTGGCCTCGACATCGAGGCTGGTCGGCTCGCGCAGGTCGCCGCCGACCAGGGTGAACGTCAGCTTCAGCGGCAGACCGGCGTCGAGCGGCCGGTTGGACGCGCAGCGCGCCCCGCCGACGGCGATATCGAGCGTCGCCAGCCTGAGATCGGACGGGACCCGGTCCCCTGGCAGCGCCCGAACCTCCAGGAGCGCCATGAACCGGTGGAACTGCCGCTTCTCCACATCGCCCATGGTCTTTCCTGACCTTCAGTTCTTGGCGATCTCGTGCGCCTCTTTCGCGTGCCTCTCGATCATGCCGGCGAGAACCGCCTCCGGGATCTTCTCGAGCGTGACCTTCATCGTCGAAGCCGTCTCGCCTCGCTTCACACCTAAGGAGAGCGTGCTCCCGATCTTCCAGCCCTCGTCGGACATCATGACCTTTTCCATGGTCTCCTTCTTGAGGGTGACCCCGTTCACGGAGACGAGGGCGTCATCCGCCTTCAGACCGGCCTTGTCCGCCGGGCTTCCCGGCAGCACCGAAATCAGCCTCAGCGAGCCGTCTTCGTTGGGGTCCATCTCGACACCCATCCAGCCGCGTGTCTGATACATCTCTTTCATGTGCGCCGCACACTCTTCCGCGGATTTCGTGCACTTCGCGTGCTCTCCCGCGATCAGGCCCGTGACGGCCAGGGCGAGGACCGCCATGAACAACGCACCGCGCAGACCGCTGCGATTCCGCATTGACTCTCCTCCTCCGATTGAGGTCCCCGGCGCAGGGGGAATCCGTGAAACGGGCGCATCTTATCACCATTGACGGGGGGAGATCGGTCCGGGGGGCCGGACGCGCTCCTACCGCGAGAAATGGAACGGGACGCTGGTGACCACGACACCCGGTCTGAACAGGAGCGCGCCCTTGAGCAGGAACGCCGACTGGTTGTGGAACAGACCCTCCCACCAGTGCGCCGTGACGAACTCGGGCAGGACGACGGTGACCATCTCGTTGCCCCGCTTGCCGTGCATCAGGCCGTCGATGTGGTCGACGAGGGGCTGGACGATCGAGCGGTACGGTGACTCCAGTATCCGCAGCGTCATGCCGCCACCCCACTGCTTCCATTGCTCGCGGACCTGCTCCACGCGCTGTGGGTCGATGGCGACGTGCACCGCCTCGACCTCGTGAGCGATCGACTTGGCGTATCGCAGCGCGTAAATCGTGGCGCGGTTGACCGCGGAGATCGGCACGACCGCGGTGTGCCGCAGGGGACGCTCCGGCTCGATTTCCCGCAGAGACAGCTGCTGTCTCACGTAGAAATAGTGGCGGTGAATCTTGAGGAAGACGAAGACGAACAGCGGGATGAGAAGGATGACGATCCAGGCCCCCTGAACGAACTTGGTGACCGCGATCACCAGGAGGGCGACCCCGGTGGCCGTCGCGCCCGCCGCGTTCACCACGGCGTGCAACCGGTAGCGCTCCCCCTTGTGCCTCAGGTGACGCGCCACCATGCCCGACTGGGACAGCGTGAAGGCCAGGAAGACCCCGACCGCGTACAGGGGGATCAGGCGATGGGTGCTGCCGCCGAAAATGACCAGCAGGAGACCCGCCGATCCCGCCAGGATCAGGATGCCGTTGGAGAACACCAGACGATCGCCCAGATTCGCAAGCTGGCGCGGCACGAACCGATCGCGCGCCAGGATCGACGACAGACGCGGAAAGTCCGCAAATGCGGTGTTCGCCGCCACCATCAGGATCGATGCGGTCGCGAACTGCAGCAGGTAATACAGCGGACCGGTCCCGAAGATCGCCCGGCCGAGTTGCGACACGATCGTCTGCCCGACCCCCGGGACGACGCTGTGCACGTGGGCCAGGTAGGAGGTGCCCAGGAAGAAGCACCCGAGAATCCCCGCCATGATCATCAGCGTCGTCGAGGCGTTGCGCGCCTCGGGCCTGCGGAAGGCCTGCACGCCGTTGCTGACCGCTTCGATGCCTGTCAGGGCGGCGCACCCGGCGGAAAACGCCCGCATCAGCAGGAACAGCGTGATGCCCCGCGTGGCCTCGGGGATCGGCGCCATCGGCGGCTCGATCGCGGGCAGGCCCAGGGACGCCCGGACGACCCCCGCGACGAGCAACGCGAACATCGAGAAGATGAAGAGATACGTCGGGACGGCGAAGATGCGGCCGGACTGCCGGACGCCGCGCAGATTGCCGACCGCCAGGAGCAAGAGGAACAGCAGGCCGACGGCGACCCGATAGTGCAGCAGGGCGGGCCATGCCGAGGTCATCGCGGCCACTCCCGCGGCGGTCGACACGGCGACGGTCAGGATGTAGTCGAGCAGGAGCGCCGCGGCGGCGATCAGCCCCCAGAGCGTGCCCAGGTTCTCGCGCGCCACGATGTAGGAGCCGCCACCGTCCGGGTAGGCGTGAATGGTCTGCCGGTAGGACGCAATCAGGATGGCGAGGAGCAGGACGATCACCCCGGAGATCGGGATGGAATATCCCAGCGCCGAGGCGCCCGCCAGGCTCAGGACGAGCAGGATTTCCTCCGTCGCGTAGGCGACGGACGACAGGGCGTCCGAGGAGAACACCGCCAGCGCGATCGGGATGCTGAGCCGCTCGTCGCGGACCCGTTCCGTCTCCAGCGGTGTCCCGAGGAGCCAGCGCTTCCAGCTCACGTCAGCTCACCAGGAAATAGACCGCCGGGGCGACGAGGATGCGATACCAGGCGAAGGGTCGCAGCGTGTGGCGGCCCAGGAGGGCGACGAACCATCTCATGGCGAGCCAGGCGGAGAGGAACGCGACCACGAACCCGGTCGCGAACGGCGCGATGTCGTGGGCGCCCAGGTGCGACCAGCTCTTCATGAGATCGTAAAGCGTCGCGGCGGCCATCACCGGGACCGCCGCCAGGAACGAATAGCGCGCCGCGGCGCGCCGCTCCAGACCGCACAGCAATCCGCCGACGATGGTCGCGCCGGAGCGCGACACCCCGGGCCAGAGCGCAAGGCACTGGAACAGCCCGATGACGAGGGCCTGCCGGTACCCCAGACCGTCGACCTCCTGGACGCTCGTGGCCGGGCGGAAGCGCTCCACCAGCAGCAGGGCCACTCCGCCGAGGGCGAGCGCCCAGGCCACGGTGGCCGGCCCGAACAGGTTGTCCTTGATCCAGTCGTGCACCAGCGCGCCCGCGACGAGCGCCGGCACGGTGGTCGTCAGCAGGAGCGCGCATCCTCTCGGCCCCGTGAAGGTGCCGGGGCGGCCGGGACGCAGGAGGTCGAGCAGGCGCCGCCACTCCAGGACCACCACGGCCAGGATCGCGCCGAGCTGGATGAAGATGTCGAACGTCTCGGAGCCTTCACCCCGGAACCCCAGCAGATGTCCGGCGACGATGAGATGGCCGGTCGAGGAAACGGGCAGGAACTCGGTCAGACCCTCGACGATCCCCAGCAGGATCGCGATCCCGATGAACCCCATGGCGGCGGAGCCTACATGAGCGCCGGAGCCGTTGCAAGTACGCGGGGCCCGGGAGGACACACTAGTGCTGCATCCTCTTGATCCCGGTGATCTCGACCAGGACGCCGTGCCAGGCGATCGGCGTGCCCGACGGATCGCGCACCAGGGTGGCCTCGTCCCGGAACCAGCGGATCTCTCCCTGCCGGTCGAGGAGGCGGTACTCGGCGGTCGCGAAGCCGCTGGTGCGCGCGGCCTCGGCGGTGAGGTTGCGGAGATCGTCGATGTCCTCGGGGTGAATGATCTTCATGCAGAAGCCGTCGGGATCGTTCACCCACTCCTTGGGGGGATAGCCGAGCATCGAGCTGACTTGGGGGCTGATGTAGCGGGTCCGGTAGGGCGGCTCGACGTCGCACAGGTAGACGATCGCCGGGATGTGCTCGACCAGGCTGCGGAAACGGACCTCGGTCTCGGCGAGCTGCGTCATCAGGCGGCAGTTCTCGAGGGCGACCGAGGCCACGTCGGCGAAGTGTCGTGCCAGATCCAGGTCGCGCGGCCTCCAGTCGTGGGGGCGTCGGGTGATCAGGATCAGCAGGCCGAAGCTCTCCTTGCCGCTGAGGAGGGGCATGTAGGCGACGCCGCGGATCCCCATCAGGTCGCGGGCGCGCGGGTTCACCCTCGTGTCGCTCGCCGCATTCTTGATCGCGATCGGCCGCCGGGTCTTCAGTGCCTGCTGGGCCGCGGCCGACTGCGACAGCTCGATCCTGAGGCGCGGGGCGTCCCGGCGATGCCGGCCCGAGCTGACGACGCCGTACAGCTGGTGCTCGTCCTTGTCGACCAGGGCGATATGCGCTCCGCGGACGGCCATGAGATCGGCGGCGGTATCGACGATTTTCTTGAGGGTGGCTCGCTCGTTGCCGAGGCGGGCAACCTCGGCAGTCAGACGGCACAACCGCTGCAGCTTTCCATTGTAGCGGCGGAGGTCATCCAGGCGCTTGCGGGCTACGGGTGCCTGCATCCGAGAAGATTCCCCCTCCTTCCCCGGAGCGTCCCTTATTTAAGATGGTAAGTCCGTTCTGTCAATCCCCAACTTGCGGAAAAAGCGAGAAACCCCCGCCTGTTGACTGCGCCGGTCCTTCCGGCCTATACGGGTGACCTTCCGCGGGAGGTGAGACGTGAGCCCGAATCCCTTGATCCTGATGACTCTGGCCATCGCGCTGGGGATGACGACCGGCCCGGCCGACACCAGGAAGCGCTCGAAAGACCCCGAGCAGGACGATCTCCTGACGCTGGAGCGGGTCGCCCGCTACCCGCCGCCGGGTAGCCGGATTCCCACCACCTTCCGCTTCACCCAGGACGGTCGATCGCTCTATTTCCTGGCGAGCGAGGGTGCCGGCGTGGAGCGGTCCCTCGTCCGGGAGGATGTCGCCACCGGCGTGCGGCAGGTGATCGCCCGGCCGCCGCAGGAGGGCGCCGGGACCGGGTTGACCAGCGAAGAGGTGCTGCGTCGCGAGCGCCGGAGGATCCAGGAGAAGGGGATCACCCTCTACAGTTTCGCGGCCGAGACCGACGTGGCGGTGTTCGACTGGCGGGGCGACGTCTTCCTGGCCCGCGCTGGCAAGGACCCGTTGCGCCTGACGGAGACCTCCTCCTCCGAGATCGATCCGCAGATGTCGCCCGACGGGACGCGTGTCGCGTTCGCGCGGGACGGCGAGCTCTACGTCATGGATCTGGCCACGCGCGCGGAGACACGTCTCACCGCGGGGGCCCGCGACGGCGTGTTCCATGGTATCGCGGAATACATCGCCCAGGAGGAGATGGACCGGGCATCCGGCTACTGGTGGTCTCCGGACGGGTCCCGCATCGCCTACACCGAGGTCGATGAGACGGGCATTCCGGTCTACCCGATCGTGCATCAGGGACAGCCGGTCTGGGAGGTCGAGTCGGAGCGCTACCCGTTCGCCGGCGGCCCGAACGCCAAGGTTCGTCTCGGGGTCGTCAAGGCGGGGGGCGGCGACACCGTCTGGGTGCATCTGGAGGAGACCGGGGACGATGTCTACCTTCCCCGGGTGCGCTGGGACACGGACGGTTCGCTGCTCGTCCAGGTCGAGAGCCGCGATCAGAAGAGCCTGCGGCTCCTGCGGGCCGATGCCGCGACCGGGACGGTGACGGTCCTCCTCGAAGACCGATCGAACACCTGGATCAACCTGCACGACGACCTGAGACCGCTGCGCGACGGACGTTTCCTGTGGTCGAGCGAGTCGAGCGGCTTCCGGCATCTCGAGCTTCGTGCCCGCGATGGGGCCCTGGTGCGCCGGCTGACCTCGGGTGACTGGCCCGTCGATCAGCTGGAGGCGGTCGATGAGACGGGCGGGTCGGTCTACTTCACCGCGGCCAGGGAGGGACCGCTCGAGCGGCAGCTTTACCGCGTCCGTCTGGACGGCGGCCCGCCCGAGCGGGTCACCACGGAGGCGGGATGGCACACCGTGACCGGCTCGCGCGACGGCGCTCTGTGGGTCGACGTGCACGACGCGGCCGCCGCGCCGCCGCGCGTCCTCCTGAAGGACGGCACGGGCCGGGTGATCCGCGTGATCGATCCCAACAGCGACCCGGAGCCGAAGACCCTCGGCCTGCGGCCGCCCGAATTCGTGACGCTGCGCGCCGCCGACGGCAGCACTCTCCACGGGGCACTCTACACGCCGCGGTCGATGCGGACCGGGAGGAAGTATCCGGCGATTATGCGCGTCTACGGAGGGCCGACGGCCCAGTCGGTGAAGAACTCCTGGGAGCTCACCGAAGACCTGCGCGCCCAGTACCTCGCCCGGCACGGTTACGTGGTGTTCCGCCTGGACAACCGGGGGACACCGCGCCGCGGCAAGGCGTTCGAGACCGCTCTGGCCCGCCGGCTTGGATCAGTGGAGGTCGACGACCAGATCGCCGGGGCCCGATACCTCGCGGGGCTCCCCTACGTGGACGGGGCGCGTCTCGGCATCTACGGCTGGTCGTACGGCGGCTACATGGCGGCCCGCTGTCTGCTCGAGGCCCCGGACCTCTTCAAGGTCGCGGTGGTCGGGGCCCCCGTGGCCGACTGGGATGGATACGACACGCACTACACGGAGCGCTACATGGGGACGCCGCGCGAGAATGCCGCCGGATACCGCGAGAGCTCGCTCCTGCCGATCGCCTCACGCCTTCGGGGCAGGATGCTGATCGTCCACGGGATGGTGGACGAAAACGTGCACTTTCGTCACACGGCCAGACTCCTGGACGCGCTCAACTCCGTCCAGAAGCCGTACGACCTGATCATCTTCCCCGACGAGCGACACTTGCCGCGCGGGGAGGAGGATCGTCGCTACCTCGAAGCGCGCATCGTGAAGTACTTCGATGACGTCCTGAAGCGAGAATGAGCTCGGGCCGCCCTCAAGAGCGGCCCGAGCTCATGGTAGCTGGCGAAGATTCGGCGTCAGACCTTGCGGACGTTCGCGGCGGCCGGCCCCTTCTGTCCCTGCTCGATCTCGAATTCGACCGCGTCACCTTCGGAGAGCGAGCGGAACCCGGAGGCCTGGATCGCAGTGTGATGGACGAAGACGTCCTTGCCTCCGTCGTCCGGAGTGATGAAACCGTACCCCTTGCTGTCGTTGAACCACTTCACTTTACCCTTGGGCATCTGACTCAACCTCCAAATAGTAGGGCCCTCCGGTCGCCGCTGCCGCCGACGCGGTCCTCCGATCCTGACTGCACACCGGATGTCCCATGGATGGGGGCATTGTCCATGAATGTCATACCCGATGTCTAGACCCCCCCGAAGAATTTCCTTGCTGGAGGAGCGCGTAGGTCAGCGGCCCGGAGCCGAGCACCAGGACATCGACCCCCGCCCTCAGCGTATCGAACGCGCCGTCGTGCCAGACCGTCTGGACGATGACCATCGCCGAGAGCAGGATGGCGGGAATCGTCATCACCGCCAGACCGGCGAGCCCCATCGGAATGCGGAAGCCGCCGCCGGGCGCACCGGATGCGGCCGCCGCGCCCGACACCGGGGCGTGCGCCCGCAGACGCAGCAGGGACGCGAAGATCAGGAGATAGGCGAGGACCTGGACGAGAGAGAAGATCGCCGCCAGATCCGAGAACTTGCCCCAGACCAGACCCGTCAGGACCACTCCTCCGACGGCGAGAGATACAGTGGGCGTCCCGAACCGCCGATGCGTCCGGGCGAACGCCCGCGGGAACAGACCGTCCTCCGCCATGACCATCGGGAGACGGGATTGCCCGAGGATCGTGACCATCAGCAGGCAGGCGTTGCTGACCAGGCCGCCGGCCGCCATGGCGGCTCCGAGCGCCGGTCCGCCCAGAGCCTTGGCCGCCACCGAGAAGTAGGACTCCCCCCACTCGCTCCAGTGACCCTGGCCGGCCAGCGCGGCGAAGGTCGGGATGATGTAGCTGCCCGCCGCCATCGGCACCGCGAACGCCAGGGCGATCGGGAAGGCCCGCGACGGGTTCTCGACCTCCCCCGCGTTCGGGGTGAGCTTCTCGAAGCCGGAGTACAGCCAGATGGCGATCCCCAGACCGGCCACGAACGCCGACAGAGGTCCCTTCTCCGGCGCGACGAACGGCACGAGCGGGTTGTATTGCCAGTGCAGCAGCCCCAGCGCCGTCAGCGCCAGGAACGGGAAGAAGATCAGGACCGTCAGGATCACCGAGGTGGTGCCCACCGGCCGGATGCCTCGCCAGTTCATCCAGATCGTGGTCCAGACCACCAGAACCGCGATCATCCAGTTCCAGAGGTGGGACAGGTTCGGGATCCAGTAGCGCAGGTAGTTGGCGAACAGCACGGCGAACGTGGCATTGGTCGCGAAGTTCGCCAGCCAGACCAGCCAGCCTGCCAGATAGCCGGTGAAATCGCCGAACGCCATCCGGGCCCAACGGTAATAGCCGCCCTCGACCGGGTAGCGTGCCGACAGCTCGGCGCACGCCAGCGCCACCGGAACGGCCCAGACGATCGGCAGGACGACAAGGGTCAGGAGAGCGATACCGGGTCCCGACCCCGAGATCATCTCCTCGAGGCCGTATGCGCCGCTGCAGATGACCGAGTAGGTCATGAAGACGAGCTGGAACGTCGTCGCCTTGCGCGGCTGCTTGGGGCGCGCCTCGCCGGTCGCCATGGCCGGCGACTCTAGGCGATGCCCGGTCGGGAGGTCAAGGAGATGGCTCGCAGCGCTTCGCATACGAAGTGGCGCGTCATCTCCTTGCGCCAGCGCAGGCCGAAGTCGGTGTTGTCCACCGGTTTGGCGAGGGGATACGCGAGGCGGGCCGCTTCCTCGATCGTCCCGTCGCTGAGCGGCCGGCCGGTCAGAGCGGCCTGCGCCTCGACGGCCTCGACGGGCGCCATCGACACCGCGCCGAGCCACAGACGGGCGTCGGCGACGACCTCGCCGTCGAACCGGACGCAGGCGGCCACGCCCAGGACCGGGAAGTCGAACGCCTCGCGGCGGCGCAGTTTGCGGTACGAGGATCGCCACCGGCCGGCCGGTGGCAGCGTGATGCCCGTGACGATCTCGTCGGGACGTTTCGTCAGGTACTGGATCCCGTCGCGATTGTAGAGGCGTTTCGCCTCGATCGTGCGCGCGCCCTTCTTCGAGACGAGCTGGATCCGCGCGCCGTAGGCGCACAGGATCGGGGCGGTGTCGCTGGACGACACCGCCAGACAGATGTCGCTGCCGGGCGCGACCCAGCAGGTGTCGCCGTCGCACTTCATGCAGAAGTTGATGGCGCGCCGCCACTCGTAGTTCTGGTTGTAGTAGTTGCAGCGCGTGTCGAGGCAGAGATTGCCGCCGATCGTGCCCATGTTCCTGAGGATCGGAGTCGAGATCGAATGGATCGCTTCGAAAAGACCCGGGTAGTGGCGCCGGAGCAGGACGTTCTCCTCGAGATCGGTCAACGTCGTCGCCGGGCCAATCCAGAGACCGCGCGCGGGACTGCCACGCACCCCCCGCAGCGCCTCGATCGCCCTCAGACCGACGACCGTCTTCGGCGTCTGGTGCCGGCGTTTCATGTTGGGGTAGAGGTCGGTGCCGCCGGCGACGACCATCGCCTGCGGTCCTTCGCCGTGCAGGATGGCCGCCGCCTCGGCGACGGTCGAGGGGGCGTGGTAGCGGAACTTCGGCAGACGCATCATCGCTTCGACCCTGAGACCACCGGGCCCTGCGCCGCGCCGGCGGGCCGCGCTTCCCGCGCCGGTCCGCCGGAGCCGCCCTGCCACGGCGTCGGGACGCGGATCGGCTCGGGCCAGGAGGTGTCGGGCACGCTCCGCGGGCCGTATCGTTTCGCGGGCGAGTCGAGCGCCTTCAGGATCTTCTCGGGCGTCACCGGCACCTCGTCGATACGGACGCCCACCGCGTCGTACACGGCGTTCACGACCGCCGGGGCGATCGGAAGGAGCGGCCCCTGCCCGACCTCCTTGGCGCCGAACGGTCCGTTCGGGTCGGGGTCCTCGATCAGGTAGGTCACGACGTCGGGCATCTCCATCGTGGTCGGGCTCTTGTACTCGAGCAGGGACGGCTGGCGGTGCACGCCTCCGCGGTTGGCGCGGAACACCTGCTCCTCCATCAGCGCCTCGCCGAGCCCCATGTAGACGCTCCCCTCGACCTGTCCCACGACGAGCACGGGGTTGATCGAGCGGCCGACGTCGTGCGCCAGATGGACTCTCTCCACGCGGATCCAGCCGGTGCGCGGATCGACGTCGAGCTCGACGACCGCGGCGCTGTACGAGTAGGCGGGCGAGGGTCCGACCCCCGAGCCTTTGTATTTCGCCGCGGACGGAGGCGGCGTGTACGAGCCGACCGTTCCGATGGTGCCGAACTTCGCCTCCGCCGCCACGACCGCGTCCGGGAACGACAGGGTCCGGCCCGGGTCCTCCACGTCGAACACCTGACGGTCGGCGAATCCCACGCGCTCGACCGGCACGCCGAGGCGCTCGGCCGCCGCCATCGCCACGAGTTCGCGCGCCCGCTCCGCCGCCTGGATCGCCGCGTTTCCCATCATCAGGGTGACGCGGCTGCTGTACGACCCGAGATCGACCGGGGTCAGGTCGGTGTCGCCGAACACGATCCGGATGTCGTACGGATCGACGCCGAGCACCTCGGCGACGATCTGCGCCAGGACGGTGTCGGACCCCTGCCCGATGTCGATCTCGCCGCAGAACACCGCCACTCCTCCACCCCGGTCCAGCTTGAGCTGGACGCCGGTGTGCGGCATGTTGTTCCAGTAGATCGGCAGCCCCGCTCCGCAGATGTACGACGAGCAGGCCAGTCCGATCCCCTTCCCGCGCGGCAGACGGCGGTGCTTGCCGCGCCACCCCGAGCCCTCGACCACCGACTCGATGCACTTCGCCAGCCCCATCGACCCGACGCGCAGGTAGTTGGCCGTCAGCGAATGGGGCGGGACCAGGTGCTTCAGACGCAGGTCCGCGGGGTCGATGCCGAGCCGCTCCGCGATCTTGTCGAGATGCACCTCGAGGGCGAAGCGCGGCTGCGGTGTGCCGTGCCCGCGTTTCGGCCCGCACGGCGGCTTGTTGGTGAAGCAGCGCAGGCCATGGAATTTGTAGTTCTCGATCGGATAGGTCACCGTCTGCAGCGCCCCGGTGTAGTACGTGCTGGCGACACCGTACGAGCCGTAGCCGCCGCCGTCGAGATAGCTCGTGAAGTGCATCGCCTTGATCGCCCCGTCCCGGGTGACGCCGGTCTCGATGCGCATCAGCACGGGGTGCCGTCCGCGATGGCAGTAGAAGACCTCCTCGCGTGTCAGAGAGATCTTCACCGGCCGGCCGGTCAGAAGCGACAGCCGGGCCACGACGATCTCGTGGTTGAACGGGTCGCTCTTGCCGCCGAAGCCGCCTCCGTTCGGGCAGGCGATGACGCGGATGCGGGCGGGCGGCATCCCCAGCACCTTGGCGAGCGCCCGGTGCACGTAGTGCGGCGTCTGCGTGCTCGACCAGACTGTCAGCCGGCCGTCCGGATCGACCGCCGCGACCGCGGCGTGCTGCTCCATCGCCAGGTGCGTGCTGCCCTCGTAGAAGAACGTGTCCTCGAAGGTCTGATCCGCCTCGTGGAAGCCGCGCTCGACGTCGCCGAACTCGAGGGCGATCTTCTTGTGGATGTTGCCCTCGTCGCCGTAGTCGTGGATGCGCGGCGACGGCTTGCGGAGCGCCTCTTCGATCGACATCACCGCCTCGAGCGGCTCGTACTCGACCTCGATCGCGTTCATCGCCTCGAAGGCGGTGTCCTCGTCGATCGCCGCCACGGCGGCCACCGGGTCGCCGACGAAGCGCACCTTGTCGGGACAGAGCGCGTGCTCGTCCTGGCTCACCGGCAGGATGCCGAACGGGATCGGCAGGTCCTTCCCCGTGATGACGGCGACCACGCCCGGCATCCTCTCCGCCTTCGATGTGTCGATCCGCACGATGCGCGCGTGCGGCACCGGGGCGCGGTGCAGCTTGCAGAACAGCATCCGCGGCAGGACGATGTCGTCGGCAAACAGGGTCGCGCCGGCGCACTTCGAGAGTCCATCCACTTTGCGGACGGAGGTTCCGATGACCCGCAGGCGTCGCCCGTCAGAGCCGGCGGCCACGGAGGGTCTCCTCGGAAGGCTGCGCCCCGGGCTCTTTCATCCGTCGGGCGGCGAGCTCGACCGCCTCGAAGATCTTGATGTACCCGGTGCAGCGGCACAGATTGCCCGACAGGGCCTCGCGAATCTCCTGCCGCGTCGGGCTCGGGCGGACGTCCAGGAGGGCGCGGGCCGCGCACAGGATGCCGGGCGTGCAGTAGCCGCACTGCGCCGCCCCCAGCTCGGCGAACGCGGTCTGGAGTGGATGGGGCCGGGGACCGTCCCCGAGACCTTCCACCGTCACGATCGGGCGCCCCTCGCACTCCAGACCCAGAACCAGACACGAGAGCTGCGGCTTCCCGTCCAGCAGGACCGTGCAGGTGCCGCACTCGCCCAGCTCGCAGCCGTGCTTCGTGCCGGTCAGCCGCAGATCCTCGCGCAGGACTTCGAGGAGCGTCTTGTGGGGGGCGAAGGCGACCTCCTGCTCCTCGCCGTTCACGTGCAGCCGCAGGTGCGCGTTGGCGCGGGCCCGCACCGGAGGAAGGACGCGCGTTCGGGCGCGCCGGCGGCGACGTTTCACATTCTGAGGCACCGGCAGATCACACCACCGGCCCCGGGGCCTGTCAAGCATGAAGCGGAGCGAAGTCCCCCCGAGCCCCGGGAGCGGGGGGTCGCGATGGTGCTAGGATGGCGGCGTCCGCGGGACGCCGCTCATGGTGATGCTGTCCAGGATCTACACAAAGACGGGCGACGGAGGGACGACGGCGCTCGGCGACGGCCGACGGGTCGCGAAGGACCACGCGCGCATCGAGGCGTACGGAACGGTCGACGAGCTGAACTCGACGCTCGGCCTGGTGATTGCGGCGGGGCTCGACGCCGAGGCGGTCGGACTGCTTCGTACGATCCAGAACGATCTCTTCGACCTCGGGGCCGATCTGTGCGTGCCCGAGAGATCCGTCCGCGGGAAGAAGACGCGTCCCCCGCTGAGAATCGCGCCCCATCATGTCCGGCCTCTCGAGCAGGCGATCGATCGCTTCAACGCGCCCCTGAGTCCGCTCAGGAGCTTCGTCCTGCCGGGAGGGACCCCGGCGTCCTCCTGGCTGCACCTGGCGCGTACCGTGTGCCGCAGGGCCGAGCGCCGGGTCATCACCCTGTCGCGCAAGGAGACGATCAATCCGCAGGTGATCATCTATTTGAACCGCCTCTCCGACCTGTTCTTCGTCATGGCGCGCCGCAGCAATGAAGCAGGGCGCGCCGACGTGTTGTGGGTTCCCGGCGGGACCGGGAGCACCAAAACGTAATTCCCCGGCCGCGCGACCCCGGGTCGATCCCCCCTATTCCCACCCGTGATTGGACGTCCCCGCGTCGGGACATATATTGGGCGAAGACCGGCCGTTCACGCGTCCTCTTCTTTGGTAGCGGGCCGGCGCGGGATGGGCCGGAGTGCAGACGCTCCGGGTCACCCGCGCCCTGAGCGAGTCGATGAAACAACCCATGATCCAGGACATTCTGGCGCGCTCCGGACTCGTGGACGCTCCGGGTCTGGAGCGCGCGCTCGCGATCCAGGCGAACGACGGTGGATCGCTCGGCCGGATCATCGCCGACCTCGGTCTGTCCACCGAAGAGGCCGTGGCGCAGGCGGTCGCCAGCGGGCTGGGCCTCGACTACCTGAACCTCGACGAGACCGAGCCGCCCGCCGAATCAGACCTCTGTCTCCCGCCCGAGTTCTGTCGTCAGCGCCGCGTGCTGCCGTTGGGCGTCAAGGACCGATCGCTTCGCCTCGCCATGTCCGATCCGCTCGATCTGGGCACCCTTCAGGACGTCGAGTTCCGCACCAGCAGACGCGTCGCCGCCGTGATGGCCGCCGAGTCGTCGATCCTCAGGATGCTCAAGCGTCTCTACCCCGAGCTCGAGCAGGGGGGCATGCCGTACGACTTGATCCCGACCGTCAACCCCGAGGGGGAGCTGGAGGGGAGCGGCGAGGACGACTACGAAGTCGTCGACCCGGCCGAGCTGGCGAAGGACGTCAAGCTGCCGCCCATCGTGCGCCTGGTGAACCTGGTGCTCACCGATGCCGCCAAGGCGGGCGCCAGCGATATCCACATGGAGCCGCAGGAGACCGCCCTGCAGGTCCGCCAGCGCGTCGACGGCATGCTGCGCGACGTCCTCAAGATCCCGAAGCACCTGCAGGCGTCGGTCGTCTCGCGTCTGAAGATCATCTCGGGAATGGACATCGCCGAGCGCCGCAAGCCGCAGGACGGCCGCAGCCGTCTGCGCGTGCAGCAGCGCAAGATCGACCTGCGCGTCTCGACCCTGCCGACCAACTACGGCGAGAAAGTGGTGGTCCGGCTCCTCGATGGCACCGGTGCGCGGACCGAGATCGGCCAGCTCGGCTTCGCCCCCGATCTGCTGCCCCGATTCCAGGGGCTCCTGTCGCGACCGCAGGGGATGATCCTGGTGACCGGTCCGACCGGGAGCGGCAAGACCTCGACCCTGTACGCGTCGCTCAACTGGATCAAGTCTGCGTCGAAGAACATCATCACGGTCGAGGATCCGATCGAATATCAGCTCGAGGGGATCAACCAGGTCCAGATCAACACCCGGGCCGGTGTGACGTTCGCCGCCGGGCTGCGCTCGATCCTGCGCCAGGATCCGAACATCGTCCTGGTCGGCGAGATCCGCGACCAGGAGACGGCCGGGATCGCGCTCGAGGCGGCGCAGACGGGACACCTGCTTCTGAGCACCCTCCACACCAACGATGCCCCCTCCTCGATCACCCGCCTCATCGACCTCGGTGTCGAGCCGTTCATGGTGGCGTCGTCGGTGATCGGTATCCTGGCCCAGCGCCTGGTGCGACGTGTCTGCCCCTCCTGCGCCACGGATCGCGCGCCCGCCCCGGCGACGCTGGATCGATTCGGCGGCGCCGGCCGTCCTCCGGCGGGCGCCCGCTGGATGGCCGGTGCCGGCTGCGAGGAGTGCGGCCAGTCCGGCTACAAGGGACGTCTGTCGATCCACGAGCTGCTGGTGGTCAACGATGAGATCCGCGATCTGATTTCACGACGCGGGGCCGATCACCAGATCCGCGAAGCGTCACGCCGCGCCGGGTCGCGATCGCTGACCGACGACGGTGTCGACAAGGCGGCGCAGGGCTTCACCACGCTGGATGAGGTGCTGCGCGTCGCTCCCCCCGACGAGGAGCGCACCGGCTTCAGGCAGCCCCGGCCGCCCGCCGCCGTGGCACCGGCGGGACCCCGCGGGGCGGAGGAGCCCGCGTCACCCACGACGAGCCTTCCCCTCGGGCGGAGCGGCGGGAAGGCCCGCGTCCTGATCGTGGAGGACAGCCCGACGGTCGTCACGGTCGTCAAGTACTTCCTCGAGCTGGAGGGGTTCGAGGTCCTGGTGGCCGAGGACGGGCT
>Ga0070697_100000051_pt1 | contig 89515 bp, 91 predicted proteins | sample KBSK1501metaG_FD_65475 | JGI IMG/M metagenome (GOLD analysis project Ga0070697, IMG submission 65475) | Corn, switchgrass and miscanthus rhizosphere microbial communities from Kellogg Biological Station, Michigan, USA - KBS K1-50-1 metaG | ecosystem: Host-associated > Plants > Roots >...
CTGAGCATCGTCACCTGCTGGAGTGGGCTACCACGCATGCAAGAACCTCCAGGAAGAGTTGCCTGCATTCTATGGCCTGCACGACGCCAGTGAACCAACCTTTTTCAACACCCTGCTAGGCGGTGAGGTCCTTCGCCAGTTCCTCGAAGTTGCGGACGTAGCGCAAGACGTCATCCTCCGAGTGCTGGACGGAGAGCGTCCAGTTTTCCTCGGCGCCGGGCGCCATCAGCACGCCGCGGTTGCATTGATAGAGCCACGACAGGTAGGCGTACTTCTTATCGATCGTGAGGTAATCCCGATAGTTGCGCACCCGCTCCTTGCGGTAGGTCACGCAGCCGCGCGCCGCCAGCGTGATCGGATGGAAGGGCAGCTGGTAGTCGCTGATCACCTTGCGCAGGCCGCCCTCCAGCGCCTCGGCGAGGGCATCGAAATGCGCGTAAGCCTGGGGGGTCAGCACAGACGTCAGGGCTGCTTTCGACGCCGCGATCGTGAGCGGGTTGCCATTGAAGGTGCCGATCTGGACCACCTTGTGCTCGTCGATCGTGGCCATGACATCCGCGCGGCCGCCGACCGCGCCACAGGGCAATCCGCCGCCGATTGCCTTCGCGAGCGCTACCAGGTCCGGCGTCACCCCGAACCGCTCGGTTGCGCCGCCGGCGGCGATGGTCGCACCGGTCTTGACCTCATCGAAGATCAAGAGCGCCCCGTGGCGGTGGGCAAGCTCCAGGACGCCCGCCAGGTACCCATCGTCTGGGAGCACGATCCCGATGTTCATCATCACCGGCTCGACGATGATCGCGGCCACTTCGCCCCGATGTTGATCCAGGGTGCGCTCCAGCACCGGGAGGTCGTTGAAGGGCACCACCGTGGTCAGGTTGACGACCGCCTGCGGCGTACCGCCACTGTACGGGACCGAGACGGGTGCTTCGGCGGGCCCCATCTTGTCCGGTGGCGGCTCGACCGAGACCAGCAAGGCGTCGTGATGGCCGTGGTAGCTGGCCTCGATCTTGATCAGCCGGTCGCGTCCCATGAATCCCCGGGCGAGGCGAACGGCGTCGAGCGTCGATTCCGTGCCGCTATTCGTGAAACGCCACTGTGGTTGTTTGAAGCGGCGGGCGAGTTCCTCCGCGACCACCGCGTCATCCGCCACCGGTTGCGCGAAATGCGTCCCCCGCGCGGCGCGCTCGTTGATCGCCTGGACGATCAGCGGGTGGGCGTGCCCGACCACCATAACGCCGAAGCCATTGTGAAAGTCGACGTATTCGTTCCCGTCGACGTCCCAGACCCGGCTGCCCTTGCCATGATCGACGAAGACCGGTTGCGGCGCCGCGTCCTGGAAGGACGAGGGGACTCCGCGCGGGATGACCTGTTTGGCCTGCTTCCAGAGCTGGTCGGAGCGCCGGCGCTTCGCCCGGAACCGCTCTTCCTCCTTGACGATCAGTTCCGCGACGCGCCCGGGGGCGATCGGCTCGGCAATGGTACTCACGGCGTCCCTCCTCGAGACTTGTTCACGGCCAGGGCCGAAATCGCATCCAGTATGCAACGGTTGGCGGTCTGGGCGGTGATCTCCGCATGGTCGTACGGTGGCGAGACCTCGACCACGTCCATGGCTACCAATCTGGTCCGCAACGCGATGTTGCGGATGCCGCGGAGCAGGTCGGCCGGCTGCATCCCGCCAGGCTCGGGCGTCCCGGTCCCGGGGGCGAAGCCCGGATCGAGCACGTCGATGTCGATGGAAAGATAGATGAACTCCGGCCCGTCGAGCGCCTCCTGGATCGCCTGGCCGATCACCGTCTCCACCCCGCGATCGAGCAGTTCGCCCATCAGGTGCCAGCGCATGCCCTGGGAGCGCATCCCCTCGAACGTTTCCCGCTCAGGCCAGTAGCCGCGCAGACCGATCTGGACGAAATTGCGTCCGGGGATCGCACCCGATTCGATCAACCGCCGCATCGGCGTTGCATGGGACGCCAGGTTGCCCCAGCTGTCTCTACCGGTGTCGGCGTGCGCGTCGAAATGCACCATGCCGACCTTTCCCCGACCGTAGGCGTCCGCAACGGCGGTCGCCGAGGGATAGGTGATCGAATGGTCGCCACCGATCACCATCGGTACGATCCTCCGCGAAGCGATCTCAGAAACGCGCGCCCGGATCGCCTCGTGCGCCTGGTCGCTCAGGCCTGGGTAGCAGACCGCGTCGCCGTAATCGATGACCTTCAGCACCTCGAAGGGCGCCACTTCCAGGTCCAGGTGCCAGCTGGGCGGCTGGTAATTCGCCACGCGCACCGCGCGCGGTCCGAATCGGGCGCCGGGCCGGTAGGTGGTCGAGTCGTCCCACGGCGCGCCAAGGATGGCGACATCCGGGTCATCGGCATCGAGTTCTTCGGGTTCGCTCAGCGCCCGCGTCTTCATGAAGGTCGCCGGGCCGAGATACTGGGGACCGCCGACCTGGGCATCGAGGTTGGGCGTTGTTGGCATTCGCCTACAATTCTGTCAGCGGCACTATTTCGGTTTGATCACGATAGGGGAGGAGAAGCATGAAGCGGTTTCCAATTGTCCTGGTTGCAGTGGCCATGACGCTCGCTGCCTGCGGTGGATCGTCAGTAGCCCCGGCGTCGAGCCCGGGCGGGCCGAGCAAAGTCGCGAGTATCGCCGCGGAGGTTCCTGATTCGGTCAAGTCCCAGTCGCCGCTGCAGATCGCCGTAGACGCCACCTACGCGCCGAACGAGTTCATCAACCCGGACACCGGTGCGATCGAGGGCTGGGATATCGACTTCGGCAACGATCTCTGCAAGGTGATGGGTCTCGTCTGCACCTTCAACAACGTCACCTTCGACGACATCATCGCTCAGCTAAAGGCGAGCACGCCCGCCGAGCAAGCCGGCGGCGACAAGCCCCGCTACCAGTTCAGCATCTCGAGCTGGACGCCGACCTCGGACCGGGAGAATAGCGGCATCGACTTCATCACTTACTACAAGGCCGGTGAAGCCTGGCTGGTGAAAGCGTCCGGCGGCGCGACGATCAGTTCAGCCGCCGACATGTGTGGCAAGAACGTCGCCGTGGAGTCAGGCACAACCGAGGAGAGCGACGCCTGGGGTTACATGGGCCAGAAGGTCGGCGGTACCGCAATCGCCGGTGATACGGACAACTGCAAGAAAGCGGGTAAGGACGACATCAAGGTGCAAAGCTTCGCCACCCAGACCGAGGCGAACTCGGCGCTGCTCTCCGGCCGGGCCGACATCGGCTGGCTCGACCAGCCGGTCGCCGGCTACCAGGTGAAGCAGACCGGTGGCAAGCTGAAGATCGGCGGCCAGCCCTGCAGCGTCGCGCCCTACGGCATCGCCATCGTGAAGGGCAGCGCGCTGGAGAAGGCCCTGACCGACGCCATCAAGTACCTGATCGACAACAATTACTACAAGACCATCCTGCAGACCTGGTCTGTCACGGAGGGTGCGATTGCTAGCTCGGATGTGGCGCTGAACAATAACAACTCGATCGGTGCTAGCTGCGTGCCGTCGTACTGAGGTCGATGACTGACGAGCTGACACCAGCCAGCCTCAACACGTGAGCGAGATCACCTCCGGCCAGCGGTTCGGCACTTCGCCGGGACCGAGGCCGGAGGCGATCAAAGCGATCCCGGTCCGGCACCCATGGCGGTGGGTTGCGGCGGTGCTGGTCCTGCTCCTCGTCGCCCAGGTCGTCTACACGATCCTGGTCGAAGCCGATCTGAAATGGGAGGTCATTCAACACTATCTGTTTCAGGCGCTGATTCTTGGCGGAATCCGCGTCACGCTCGCGCTCACGGTCCTGGCCATGATCAGCGGCGTTGCCCTGGGGATCATCCTGGCGGTGATGCGCATCTCACCCAACCCGGTCGTCTCGTGGGTGAGCTGGGTCTACATCTGGTTCTTCCGGGGCACGCCGGTGCTGGTCCAGATCTTCTTCTGGTTCAACCTCAACCTCGTGCTTCCGCACATCACAGTGGGCATCGCCGGCACGCCGTTTTTCTGGCGCGGGCCCGGTACCAATTCGCTGATCACGCCTTTCCTGGCCGCGGTCCTCGGTCTCGGCCTCAACGAGGCGGCGTATATGGCCGAGATCGTCCGCGCCGGCATCATCTCGGTCGAACAGGGTCAGACCGAGGCGGCCCAGGCGCTCGGTATGACCCGGCTGCTGGTGATGCGACGCATCGTCCTGCCCCAGGCGATGCGGGTGATCATCCCTCCGACCGGCAACGAGACCATCTCGATGCTCAAGACCTCCTCGCTGGCCTTCGTCGCGGCGGTGCCCGAGCTGTTTACCCGAGGCACACAGATCGCGAGCGCCAACTTCGACGTTGTCGAGCTGATCATCGTCGTCAGCGTCTGGTATCTGTTCATGACGTCGATCCTGACGGTCGGACAGTTTTACCTCGAGCGGTACTTCGCCCGGGGCGCGCAGCGCGAGTTGCCGGCGACGCCGATCCAGCGGTTGCGGAGCATTCTTTTCACCGTCCACGCGCCGCCCCCGCTGCCGCCGGAGCCGCCGCTGTCTCTCCCGAGCGAGCATCGCTGAGATGAGCGACGTGCCCATGGTGCAAGCCGAAGCGGTGCACAAGTCCTTCGGCCGGCTCGAGGTCCTGCGCGGCATCGACCTCGAAGTCCAGCCGAAGGAAGTGATGTGCATGATTGGACCGTCCGGTTCGGGCAAGAGCACCTTCCTCCGCTGCATCAATCACCTGGAGAAGATCGACGCGGGCCGGCTCTCGGTCGATGGCGAACTGGTCGGCTACCGCCAGGAGGCCGACAAGCTGTACGAGCTACCCGACCGGGAGGTGTGCAAGAAGCGCTCGGAGATCGGCATGGTCTTCCAGCGCTTCAATCTCTTCCCCCACATGACGGCGCTGGAGAACGTCATCGAGGCGCCGATTCGCGTGAAGAAGGAAAGCCGCGCCGCCGCAGTCGAGCGAGGCCGGCAACTGCTCGACCGGGTCGGCCTGGCGGAGAAGGTCAAGACCTATCCGAACCAGCTTTCCGGCGGCCAGCAGCAGCGGGTCGCGATCGCCCGCGCCCTGGCCATGCAGCCCAAGCTCATGCTCTTCGACGAGCCAACCTCTGCGCTCGATCCTGAGCTTGTCGGTGATGTGCTCGACGCCATGCGTGGTCTGGCCGAGGATGGGATGACGATGGTGGTCGTGACCCACGAGATGGGGTTTGCCCGCGAGGTGGGGGACAGCCTGGTCTTCATGGACGGCGGGGTGATCGTCGAAGCCGGGAAGCCCCGCGACATCCTCGCGAACCCGCAGCACGAGCGGACCCGAGCGTTTCTCTCGAAGGTGCTCTAAGGCCCCCACCGTCACGCTCGCCTTTCCACACCGGGGCTCGCGGCCTGCCCTCCCGGAGAGCGCGAGCGCGGAGCTCTACCGGCGCCGCTTGAGGTCTTTCAGGATCTCTCTTGACGCGTTGCGGCCGTTGATGCCGCTGATCCCGCCGCCGGGATGCGTGCCCGAGCCGCAGAGATAGAGGCGCTTAATGGGCGTCCGATAGTCGGCGTAGCCCGCCACCGGTCGCCAGCTGAAGAGCTGGTCCAGCGTCAGGTCGCCGTGCATGATGTTGCCCCCAACCAGGCCGTACTCCTGTTCCATGTCGTACGGGCCGAGCACCTGCCGGTGCTCGATGGCGGTTTTCAGGTTCGGCGCGAAGCGCGCGTAGCCCTCGACCATACGGTCGGCATAGGCCTCGAGCTCGTCGCGATGCGGAGCCTGCGACCAGCTGGCAGGGACGTACTGCGTGAAGCAGCTCATCAGGTGCTTCCCGGACGGCGCCAGTGTGTCATCGGCGATCGTCGGCAGCACGCCGTCGGAGTAGGGGGCGCCCGAGGGACGGCCGTACTTGGCATCATCGAAGGCCCGCTCCAGGTACTCCATCGAGTCGCACAGCTGGATGAACGAGCGCGTCGCGGTCGCCGCGTCCCCTTCGGCGAGCCCTTGGAAGCGCGGGAGCTCGCTCAATGCCAGATTCACCTTGACCGTGCCGGAACGGGTCTTGTAGCGGTCGATGGCGCGAACGAACTCGGGCGGTAGCTGCTTGGCGTCGACCAGTTCGCAGAACGTGATCTTTGGATGGGCGTTCGACACTACCACGCGGGCGCGCAGCTCCGTTCCATCGGTGAGTGCGACGCCGACCGCTCGGCCGCCGTCGACCAGGATACGTCCAACCCGCGCTCCGGTACGGATCTCGGCGTCGTGCTCGATCGCATCATCCGCAATCGCGTGGGAAATCGCGCCGGTGCCGCCGCGGACGAAGGCCCATTCGGCGATCTGGCCGTCGACCTCGCCGACGTAGTGGTGGAGCAACACGTAGGCCGTTCCGGGGGTGTAGGGCCCGCCGTAGGTGCCGATCGCGCCGGAGACGCAGCGAGCCGCCTTCACCTGGGGCGACTCGAACCACTCGTCGAGCAATTCGGCAACGGACAGCGTCATCACCTTGACGAAGTCGCCGGTGCCCTGGACGTCGAGGCCCTTGAGCTTCCAGGCGAAGCGGGCCAGCTCGAGCAGGTCGCTCGGTGACTTCGCGCCCACGGCCGGCGGGGTCATCATGAGCAGCGGTCGGACCAGGCGAGCGATCTTCGTCAGGTAGGCACTGAACTCGGGCCAGGCCTGCGCGTCTTTCTTCGAGAACTTGCCGATCTCGGCCGTGGCCTGCGCCCGGTCCTTGGTCAGCAGCAGGTGGGAGCCGTCTGGAAACGGGACGTAATAGTCCGCGGCCAGTGGGTAGAGCGTCAGGCCGTGCCGGTGAAGCTCGAGCTCCGCAATCACCTCCGGCGGCATCAGGGACAGGACGTACGAGAGCGTGGACACCGTGTAGCCCGGCCAGGGGTGCTCGCTGACGGCGGCACCGCCCACGACGTCCCGGCGCTCCAGAACCAGACTTTTCAGCCCGGCCCGGCCGAGGTAGGCGGCGGTCGCCAGGCCGTTGTGACCGCCACCAACGATGATGGCGTCGTATTCAGGCGGCATCCCGCCGGAGTATAGCCGCGGTCGAATTGGCCACCCGTCCCTTGACAACGGTTCATAGGAGGTTCAAATTTCGGCTAAGGCTCTGCCAAAGGGTCAAACACGCAAAGGAGGGTGCGCATTGGCTGTCATTCCGGCGTCTTCTGAAGTCCTCGCGGAGAAACGCAAGCTTCGTAAGTCGCTGTTTCGTTGGGACCTCGTCTTCTTCACCGTCGCTGCGATCGTCGCCCTCGACACGCTTGGCGCGGTCTCGTCCCAGGGCGCGCAGGCCGTCTTCTGGTTGGTCGTCTCCGGCATCACGTTCCTCATTCCGTACGGTCTCCTGACCGCAGAACTTGGTACGACCTTCCCGGTTGAGGGAGCGGTCTACGAGTGGGTCCGCCTCGCCTTCGGACACCTGGCCGGGGCTGTCACCGCCGTCATGTACTGGATCAGCAACCCGGTATGGCTTGGCGGAACGCTGGCGGTCACGGCTATTGCTGCGCTCGACACGTTCTGGGCCAAGCCGTTCGGGGGCATCGCGGCCACCGGATGGCTGGAGTTCGTCGTCGGCGCCGTCTTCATCTGGATTGCCGTCGTCTGGAACATCCTGTCGCTGCGCCAGATGAAATGGGTACCAAACCTTGGCGCCATCGTTCGCCTCGCGTTGATCGCCGTCTTCGGCATACTCGTCATTGCCTCCGGTGCCAGCAAAGGCTTCGCCGGGACGCTGAGCGGGTGGCAGCCGACGTCCTCGGTCTTCATCGCGGTCATCGGTGTGCTGGTCTTCAGCTGGATCGGGTTCGAGCTGTCCACGAACGCCGCCGAGGAGATGGAGAATCCACAGGCTGACATCCCTCGCATGGTGACGTTCTCCGGAATCCTGAGTGTGCTCGGCTACCTCGTGCCGATCGTGGGGATCCTGCTCGTCGTCAGCCCCAAGAACCTGGTGAACGTGACGGGCTTCGTCGCCGCCTATCAGACCGTCGTCGCGAACGTGCTGGGAACGACGGCGGCCAACATCCTCAACGGCATCGTCGGGCTCGCGATCGTATTCTCGCTGCTGACGAGCGGCACCGTCTGGCTGATGGGCGCGGACCGCATGATGGCAATCGGAGCCCTGGCCGGATCGGGCCCGCGGCGGCTGGGCCGCTTTTCCGCGCGATTCGGCACGCCTGTTCCGGTCAACGTCCTCTCCGGCATTCTGGCGACGATCTTCCTGCTGGCGAACGTCATCGTCAACCACGTGTTCGCCAACGGAAACCTCGCGGCTCTGTTCGGCGTGGTTTTGACCCTCGCGATCTCCACCACGACCTTCTCGTACCTGTTCGCGTTCCCGGCGCTCGTCGTCCTCCGCTACAAGTACCCGAACGCGAACCGGCCGTACACGGTGCCAGGAGGCATGGTTGGCGCCTGGATCGTCATGCTGCTGACCTTCCTCTACGTGCTGGCGGCGACCGTCTTCTCGCTGTGGCCCGGTCTGTTCACCTCGAGCGTCACCGGTCCGTCTTCCGGCCTCGACCGGGCGCCGTTCGAAATCAGCGTGTTGGTGACCATGGTGATCATCATCGCGATCGGTGTCTGGTTCTATCTCATCGGACGCGGGCACGCCAACAACGAGGGCTGGCCGGCCGAAGGTGTGCGTGTCGGACAACCGGAGGTCGCCGGCGTCCGTCGGACGTAAACTCATCGTGTGTCGATAGCGCAAGACCCGGTAAGCGCGGGCGAAGATCTCGCCCGCGCTTTCACGTTACCGGCCAGCGCCTATCTCGACGAGGCGGTCTATGAGAAGGAGCGCGACCGGATCTTCGGCCGCACCTGGCAACTGGTGGCCCGGGCGGATGAGCTCGCCCGGGTGGGCGACTTGAAGCCCACCACGATCCTGGACGAGCCGATCCTGATCACGCACAGCCTCGACGGCAAGCTGCGCGGCTTCTACAACGTCTGCCGCCACCGCGCCGCGCAGGTGGTGCTCGCCAAAGGCAACCGCCGCAGCCTCCAGTGCCCCTACCACGGCTGGACCTACGGTCTCGACGGCCGGCTGCAGGTCGCCCGCGAGATGGACGGCACCGAGAACTTCAGCACGGCTGACTTCGGGCTGGTGCCGATCCGGGTGGAGCGCTGGGGACCGTTCGTGTTCGCCAACCTTGACAACGATGCGCCCCCCTTGACCGAGATCCTGGGCCGGATTCCCGAGGAGGTCCGGGGGGCCGGCTACGACGTCGAGCGAATGCAGCTCGTGGAACGCCGCGACTACGTGATCGACTGCAACTGGAAGGTCTACGTCGACAACTACCTCGAGGGGTACCACCTGCCGATCGCGCACCCGGGCCTGTTCAAGGAGGTCGACTACGACGCTTACCGGGTCGAGACATTCCCTTATTACTCCAAGCAGCACGCCCCGATCCGCGAACTCAAACCTGGCGAAGAGATTGGTCGCGACCGCCGCTACATGCGGAAACCGGGGTCCGAGGACAACGCGCTCTACTACTGGGTCTTCCCGAACACGATGTTCAACATCTACCAGGACAACATGAGCTCGAACCTGATCATCCCGCTCGGCGTCGGCAAGACGCTTACGGTCTTCGAATGGTTCTTTGCCCAGCCGGGAACTGGCCCGGGTTGGGAGTCGATGCAGCAGACCATAGCCTTCTCCGACGAGATCCAGCAAGAGGATATCGCGATCTGCCAGCACGTCCAGCGTGGGCTCAAGTCACGCTCCTACGACCGGGGGCGCTTCAACGCCAGGCGCGAGAACGGCGTTTATCACTTTCAGCGGCTGGTCTTACAGTTCCTCTCGTAAACCAGCCGGCCACCGAAGGTCGTGGCATCTTCGGCGGCCTAAGGCTGGACCTCGAAGGGGGAGCCTGGCCTCGGCTGCTCTCGCGTGACGCCCGCCCGGCGGCCCGCTATTGACGCGCCCCTGACTGCCTGCTACCTTTGGTCGAAACCTGAGGGAGAGGAGGGATTCGCCGATGCCTGACGACGTTCTTACGCGTCCGCCCCAGACCACGCCCGAACCGGCCGCCGGCCAGGAGGCCGCCGACAGCCGCGACCTCGCGGGATTCGGATACAAGCAAGAGCTCAAACGGATTCTCGGGTTTTACTCGAGCTTTGCCGTCGCCTTCTCGTACATCTCGCCGAGCACCGGCATCTTCACGCTGTATGCGCTCGGCCTTGGCACAGGGGGTCCGTTTTTCTTCTGGAGCTGGCCGATCGTGGCGCTGGGTCAATTCATCATCGCCCTCAACTTTGCCGAGGTCAGCTCGCACTTCCCGGTCGCCGGTTCTGTGTACCAGTGGACGAAGTACCTGTCGAACCGGGGCTACTCGTGGATCACCGGCTGGGTGTACCTCTTTGCCGGCGTCCTCACGATCACCGCAGTCGACGTGACCATCCCCATCGTGTTGATCCCGTTGCTCAACAACCTTGGCTTGAATATCCCAAACAACGCGCAGGCACAGGTCATCATCGCCGCCCTGGTGCTGATCAGCACGACCGTCCTCAACATCTACGGCGTCAGGTTGGTGGCGATCGTCAACAACACCGGCGTGGTGTTTGAGATCCTCGGCATGGTGGTGTTCGCGATCGTCCTCCTGATCTTTACCCACCACCAGTCGGCCGGCGTTGTCTTCAACACCAACGCGCTCGGCTCCGGCTTTGGAACCCAGTCCGGCACCTTCCTGGCGGCGATGTTCATGTCGCTCTTCGTCATCTATGGATTCGACACGGCGAGTACCCTCGCCGAAGAGACGAAGAACCCGCGGCAAGCGGCCCCCAGGGCGGTCCTGGCCGCCGTCATCGGCGCCTTCATCATCGGCGCGATCTTCCTTTACTCCACGATCGTCGCCATCCCCGGCGATGTCAACAAGTACGTCGCCGATACGGCGAATGCCAAAGTCGTGCCGCCGGTGAGCATCATCCAGTCGGACCTGCCGAGTTGGGCGTCGAATCTGTACCTGCTGGTGGTGTTTCTGGCCATCTACGTTTGCTGCCTGGCCATCCAGACCTCGACGATTCGGCTGGCCTTTGGAATGGCCCGCGACCGGAAGCTCCCGCTCGCCCGGCTGTACAACTGGGTAAGTCCAACCCTTCACACCCCGGTCTTGACGTGCGTCATCGTCGGTGCGCTCTCGGCCATCCCGTTCCTGTACTACGCCGGCGCCGGCATCGTCGCGATCGCCGCGACCGGGATGATCTACTTCTCCTACCTGCTCGGTAACATCGCGATCCTGATCGCGCGGACCAAGGGGTGGCCCACAGAACGCGCCCCGTTCAAGCTGGGTGACTGGGGCACGATCGTCAATGTCCTTGGCCTGGTCTGGGGCGGCAGCATGCTGATCAACTTCCTCTGGCCGCGGCCGGCCAGCAACCCGAGCTTGGGCAGCCTGCCGAACATCCCGAACCTGGGCGCCCTTGGCAACGTCCCGATTTTCGAGGCGACCATCCTCGTGATCGTCGTCGTAGGCGCGGCCTACTACCTCGTTGCGCAGCGAGGTAAGACGGACCAGGTGGTCCGAGCGGCGTAGACAGTCGAATGTGAAGGGGCGGCGGGCCGGCCCGCCGTCCATCCTTCTTATAATGACCACCACATGGCGGTCAAAATTCGCGTGCCAGGCGCCCTGCGTCAGCTCACCCGTGGCGCGGCCATCGTCGAGGTCGATGCGGGCGATGTGTCGCAGGCGCTCGATGAGCTGAACCAGAAGTACCCGGGCTTTCGCGAGCGGCTCTACGACGACAAGGGCGAGCTCCGCCAGTTCATCAACATCTACCGGAACGACGAAGACATTCGCTTCGGCTCCGGGCTCCAGACGCCGCTGAAGGACAGCGACGATCTCTCCATCGTCCCGGCGGTCGCGGGAGGCTGACCTCCCCGTGGCGCGGACGACGGTGCGCCTGACGTTCCGCGGCGACACCCTGAATGATCCGATCATCTACCAGCTTGGCAAGGACTTCAAAGTCGTGACCAACATCCGTCGTGCCGACGTGACCGAGGACAGCGGTTGGGTCGAGGTCGACCTCGACGGCGAGCCGGCCGAGGTGGATCAGGCGCTCGACTACTGCCGCAGTCGGGGCATCGCGGTCGAGCGGCTGGAGCCTCAATGAGAGTCGCGGTCGCCATGAGTGGCGGCGTCGACTCGTCGGTCGCCGCCGCTCTGATGCGCGACGAGGGCCACGATGTCTTCGGCCTCACCCTCCAGCTCTGGCCCAAGGAGATGGCCGTGAGGGATTTCGACAAGCACCACGGCTGCTGCTCGCTGGATGCCGTCGAGGACGCCCGCCGCGTCGCCAACCGGCTGCGCATCCCGTACTACGTGCTGAACTTCGAAGACGATTTCCGGGCGGCCGTGATCGATCCCTTCACGCAGGCCTACCTCGAAGGGCGCACACCGAACCCGTGTATCCGGTGCAACGAGACGATCAAGTTCGGGCTCCTCCTCAAGAAGGCCCTGGCGCTCGGTGCTGAGCTGCTGGCGACCGGACACTACGCCCGGATAGGTGACGGGCCTGCCGGCTACACGCTGCGCAAGGCCGTCGACGAGCGCAAGGACCAGTCGTACGTGCTCTATCAGCTCGGCCAGGAAGAGCTCGGCGTGCTGCGTTTCCCGATCGGCGAATGGTCCAAGGCCCAGGTGCGGAAGAAGGCGTCGGCGCTTGGCCTGGTCACCGCGCTGAAGCCGGAGAGCCAGGAGATCTGTTTCGTGGCGGACGGCAATTACCGGACCCTGCTGAAGGAACGCTTCGGCGAGCGGGTGCGGCCGGGCGCCATCGTCGACGACAGCGGTTCGGTCGTCGGTGAACACGATGGGATCGCGCTGTACACCATCGGCCAGCGTTCGGGCCTGCGGTTGCAAGCTGACGGGCCGGCCTCCGCACCGAGGTACGTCAGCGCCATCGACGCCGCGACGAACACGGTCCGGGTCGGCGGTCCGCAACGGCTGTTGCGGTCGAGCTGCCGGGTGGAGGACGTGCGCTATATCGCCGGTCGCGTGCCGGCGGCCGTGTTTCGAGCAAGCGTCAAGATTCGCTCCCACGCGCCCTTTGCCGGCGCGCGGGTGACGCCGCTGGGCGAGCAGGCGCGCATCGACTTCGATGCGCCGCAGCGGGCGCTCGCGCCCGGCCAGGCCGCCGTCTTCTACGACGGCGACCGCGTGATCGGCGGCGGGCCGATCGTCGCGGGCGACATGTGAGGCTGCTCGACGCTGCATCCCAACACCCGCTGCTGCCGACCTTCGCCCTGATCGGCCTCGTGTACCTGACCTGCCTCGGCGGTGTCCTCAGCGCGCAACTGGCCTGGCGGGGCCGCATCGCCTACTGGCTGGTGGTCGTGGGCGCCTTCTCCTTCCTGGTGGGGGCGCTTTGGGGACGCGGCTACCTGTCAGGCGGCGCCACCTTCACCTTCCTGAGCGGCGGAGTCGTGCTCGCGGTCTTCGGCGTGGCGCTCGATTTGATTTTCGGTCCGCCGGGCAGCCAGGCCGGTGCCGCATAGGATAGGGCCGTGGCTGACGAGCATGCCGACAAGTACATGGTGGCGCCGATCACGCGTCGCCAGGACTATTCGCCGACGCTCTGGTCGGTCTGGATGAAACCGCCGGAGCCCCTGGTGTTCAAGGCGGGCCAATACGTCGCCTTTGGGCTCGACAACGACAGCAAGGTGCTGGAGCGAGCCTTCTCGATCGTGTCCAGTCCCTACGAACCCGAGCTCGAGTTCTTCATCGAGAAAGTGCCCGACGGCGCACTCTCGCCACAGCTCTATGAGCTGCAGGTCGGCGACTCCGTCTTCATGCGCAAGAAAGCCAAGGGGATCTTCAACGTCGACCTCAAATCCGGGCACCCTCAGCATTTCCTCATCTCGACCGTCACCGGCATCGCCCCCTACATCAGCATGGTCCGCACCCTGGTCCGTGACCTGAAGGAAGGGCGCTTAGCCCAGCCATTCCGCTTCGTAGTGTTGCAGGGTGTGTCGTGCTCTGACGAGTTCGGCTATGACCGCGAGCTGCTGGCATTGGCGGACCAATACCCCTGGCTCACTTACATTCAGACCATCAGCCGGCCATGGGAGGACCCGGACTGGAAGGGGGAACGGGGCAGGGTGGACGATCTCATCCGAAAGTACGAAGACAAGCTCGAGCTCACCCCCGAGACGACGACCGCCTACCTGTGCGGCAACGCCGGTATGATCGTGAACGCGCGCGGGATCCTGCGGCGATGTGGGTTCGAGCAGTCCTCCATCAAGGAGGAGACGTATTGGCCGCCTGGTGAGGGCGACGTTGAATACTGAGCCCGCCAGTTAGAATCTGACGCCGTGCCCCTGATCGGCGCCCTGCCGCAGCCCATCACCTCGGCGCCGGTCGTTTTGTTCATCTATCTCGTGCTCATCCTGATGGTTGGGAGCGCGCTGGCCAGCGTGCTGCTTCGGAATACGCTCTATGCGATCGGGGCGTTCTCAGCGAGCATGGTGCTGGTCGCCCTTCTGTACCTGACGATCGCGCCGTTCCTGCTCTTTGCGTTTCAGCTGCTGGTTTTTACGACCGTCAGCGCCGGACTCTTGCTCGGGCTGCTCCGGGAGACCACCCGACTCAAGTCGTCAAGCCTGGGACCGCTCAGCCGCGAATGGATCATCGGCGCGGCGGTGTCGGCCGCGGTGCTCGCCCTGCTCGAGGTCATCATCGGTGTCACCTATTGGCCAGTGCGGATCTGTTGCAGCGTCCCCCCGGACTTTTGGGCGACGGTGACTGGCGCGTATGTCGTCGGCCTGGCGGTGCTTGCCGTTTTGGTGGCCTCGGCCGCGCTGGGCGCCGGGCTGATGCTCTCGATGCCGCGAGGAGGGCAGCCGCGCCGAGTCGAGCCGCATGTCCCGGAGCGACGCCCTCGTGGCGGCGGCCGGCAGCCTTGAGTGCGGGACTCGTCCTCATTCTGGTTGCCTCGGCGGCGTTGTTCGCGGTGGGGGCGTTCGCACTTGTCGTCAGGCGCAGCGCGGTCGTCATGCTGCTTGGGACGCAGTTCATGTTCATGGCCGGCGGCATCGCGTTCGTCGCGTTCGCACGCTTCGGCCTTGGCGCGCTGCACGCGACGGCTGGCGCGGCGGTGGCGTTGTTCGCGGGCGCGACGGCAGTGGCCGAGCTCGCGATCGGCCTCGCGATGGCGGTGCTGATCTACCGCGAGCAACGCAATTTCGGCGTTGACGCGGAGCGCGGGTAAACAGGCGGACCGTGACGCTCACCCTGCTCGCCGCGGCGCCCAAGGGGCCGCTCGACACCTGGAGCCCGACACTGCTGGCGCTTTTCGCCCTGCTGCTGCCGCTGGTCGCGCTCCTGGTCGTCCTCGCCTTCACCATCGACTCGCGCCGGGTGAGCGCGGCAATCTCGGTCACCTTCACGCTGGCGGCCGTCGTTTGCACGCTCCTCGTGGTCGCGATCGAGGTCACCCACCCGCTCCACCTCGAACGGCCGGCAACCTTTCTCCAGTTCTTCACCGGGCAATCCGGCAGCGCCGGCGAGTTCACCTTGCAATGGGGCGTGCTGGCGGATCCGCTGGCGGCGGTGGTGTCGTTCACCGTGGCCCTGGTCAGCTTGCTCGTCCAGGTGTATGCGCTTGGCTTCATGCGCCGGGAGGACGGCGTGGTCCGCTTCTACTCCGCCCTCCTCTTCGCCACTTTCGCGATGCTGGGCGTGACGCTATCGACCAACTACTTCGAGATGCTGATTTTCTTTGGGCTGGTCACCCTGTCGACCTACCTGATGATCGGACACTGGTGGCAGCGAGAAGAGGCAGCCGCGGCGGCGACGCGTGCCTTCATCATCTCGGCCCTGGGCGACATCGTCCTCCTGGCCGGTGTCGCCTACATCTACTTCCGTTTCAATGAGCTGAACTTTCAGACGCTTGCCGGGCAGTACACCGGTGGCAAGGTCAGCGCCAACGGGCTCTTCATCATGGCGATCCTCGTCTTCGTTGCGGCGGCGGCGAAATCGGCGCAGTTCCCGCTCCACGTGTGGCTGCCGGGAAGCGCCCAGGCGCCCGCGCCGGCGGCCGCCCTAATCCATTCGGCCGGGAGCGCCGTCTGCGGCGTCTATCTCATCGCCCGCGCCTACGCGTTGTTCCATGCCAGCCCCCGGGGCCTGGCGCTCCTCGCCATCGCGGGCGGCCTGACGGCCGTGGTCGGCGTGCTCTGGGCGCTCTTCCAGGACAACCTGAAACGCGCCATTGCGTACACCACGCTGAGCGAGCTCGGCCTGATGGTGCTGGCGCTTGGCATCGGCGCCTACGGCGCCGGCGTCTTCGAGCTCTTCACCCATGCCTGGCCCAAGGCCTTGCTCTTCCTCGCCGCGGGCGTGATCATCCGCGAACTCCGCACCGAACGGCTGGCGGAGATGGGCGGGTTGTGGCGACGGATGCGCTTCACCGGATGGTTGATGCTGATCGCGGTGGCTGCCGTGGCGGGCATTCCCCCCTTCAGCACCTTTTGGAGCAAGGACACGATGCTGTCCAAGGCGCTCGCGCTGAGCAGCCCCCTTGCAATCGCGGTGATCACGGCGGTGACCTTTCTTGGCGCCATGGCGCTGGTTCGGATCTTCGCCCTCGTGTTCACCGGCGAGACCGCCCGGCGGCGCCGGTTCGAGCCGGAGCGGATCCGCGACGCGGGCGGCCGCACCGTGCTCGCCATGGCCATCCTCGCGATCCTTTCCGTGGTCGCCGGGATCCGCTGGAGCGGGCGAACCGATCCGATCGCCTTGGTCACCTTCCCCGGCATTGCGCTGGCCGATTCGCACTTCGTCGCCGCCGGGGTGATTGCCGCGGCCGCCGTGCTGGGCGCGCTGATCGCCTGGGCGGTGTATGCCCGGCGCGTGCCCGCGCCCGCCGCGTTCCAATCCGTTCGCCGCGCGATGGGGGAGGGGCTCTTCATCGATCGGGCCTACCAACTGGGCGCCGTCGCGGTCCTGCTTCCCCTGAGCCGCAGCGCGGGATGGGTCGAGACGCGCGTCATCGATGCGGCCCTGGATCTGATCTCCGACAGCGTCGCCTTCGCCGGGCAGGCGCGGCGATGGCCGGCCGAGGTGCGAATCCGTCAACTCGTAATCGGCCTCTTCGCCGGGCTGGTCGTGCTGGGCACGCTCGCGATCGTGCTCGCTGGCGGGATCATCGGGAAGGCCGGGTGACACTGCTCGAGGCGATCCCCACGACCGCGACGACGCCGGTCCAGCTGCCGACGCTGCTGCTCAGCGGCATGATCTGGGTCCCCGCGCTCGCTGCCATCGGCTTGCTGTTCTTCCCGGCTCGCACCGATGCGCAGCGGGAGCGGATCCGATCGTTCACCATCGGCGCGACGGCGCTCGTCCTCGCGCTCGGCGTCGCCATGTGGTACGGCTTCCGCGACCAGAGCGGTACCTACGCCTACGAAGAAACGCGGGGCTGGCTGCCGGGCGCGGGTTCCAGCTACCACCTCGGCGTCGACGGTGTCAGCATGCCGCTGCTGCTGCTCAGCGCCCTCCTCTTCTTCGCCGCCATCCTCTCGTCGAGCCGTGTGCGCGAGCAGATCAAGGAGTACTTCATCCTGCTTCTCCTGCTCGAGACCGGCGTCAACGGCGTCTTCGCCTCGCTCGACTACCTGCTCTTCTTTCTGTTCTGGCAGCTGCAGGCGGTCCCCATGTTCCTGCTGATCGCCCGCTTCGGCGGCCCGCGCCGGCTGTACGCGGCCTGGAAGTTCCTGGCGGTAGAGCTGGCGGGCAGCGCCGTGCTGCTGCTGGCGATCCTCCTCCTCTATTTCAAGGCCCCCGTTCGGACTTTCGACATCTCGACCCTCCACGATCTGACGCTGCCGGCCGCGACCGCGACGCTGATCGCCTGGCTGTTCTTCATCGCCTTCGCCGTGAGGCTGCCGGTCTTCCCCTTCCACACCTGGTTCATCGATGCCCAGGCCGAGGCCTCGGCGCCGGTCGCCCTGGTCCTCGGCGGCGTGCTCGTGAAGCTCGGCGCCTACGGGATCATCCGCGTCGACCTCGGCGAATTCCAGGACGCGTTCCACAAGATCGTTGGCGCCATCGTCGTGATCGCGATCGTCACCGTGCTCTGGAGCGCGATCGCGGCGCTCGCGCAGGACAATCTGCGACGCCTGGTTGGCTACGTGGTGGTGAGTCACATGGGGCTCGTGCTGCTCGCGGCGGCCTCGGCCGCGCCGGTTGCCATCAACGGCGCCGTGGTGCTGATGGTGGCGGACGGGCTGACCGCGGCGCTGCTGGTGCTGCTGGCGGCGGCCATCACGGAGCGGGCGGCCACCAGCTCCATCCGGACCATGGGCGGGATGGCCACGCGGATGGGGCGAGGGGCGGTGCTCTGGACCTTCGCCGCGCTCGCCGCCATCGGCTTCCCGGGGCTGGCGGGCTTTACCGGTCAATTCATGATCGTGGTCGGGGCCTATCCGAGCCATCGCATCGCCACGCTCCTGGCGCTGCTGGGCCTGCTGGTGGTAGCCGGAGCGATGATCCTCACGGTGCAACGGATCTTCTTCGGTGCGATGCCGGAGCGCCACGGCCGGATCCGCGACCTGGGGACGCTCGAGCTGGCCAACGCCGTCGGACTGCTGTCACTGATCGTCTTGCTTGGCGTGCTGCCCGCGGTCCTGATGGACAGCATCAACTTTTCGGTGCTCAGCCTTCTGTCGCGAGGCGGTGGATGAGAACGCTCGGGAACCTGCTCGCGTTCTCGCCCGAGCTGTGGCTGCTGGCCGGCGCCATCGTCGTCTTCCTGCTGGCGAGGTTTCGGCCCGGCGGTTCGACGACGACGGTCGCGCTGGTCACGCTGGTTGCGGCCTTCCTGGCGCTGGCGACGCAATTCAAGCAGACGATCACGATCCTGGACGGCGCCTTCCTGCTCGACGGGTTCGCGATCTTTACTGACGTTCTGCTGCTGGGCGCCGCGGCCCTCTGCCTGCTGGCCAGCCGAGGCGACATCCTCCCCGGCGAGTCGCCGGCCGCCGCGGAGCCGGGGTTTTTCCTGCTGGCGACGCTGGGCGCGATGCTGGCCGCCTCGGCCGCGGAGATGGTCAGCCTCTTCCTCGCCCTCGAGTTGCTCGCCATCAACCTCTATGTCTTGACCGGGCTGGCTCGTCGTGGAGTTGGCGGCATCAGCGCAGGCCTTGGCTACCTGGTGGCCGGCGCCGCCAGCTCGGCGATCCTGCTCTACGGCCTGGCGTTGGTCTTCGGCCTGACCGGCGAGACGCGCCTGGTTGCGGCCGGCCAGGCGGTGGCGGCCCTCGGATCAAACCAGCCGGCCCTGCTGCTCGCGCTGTGCCTCGTGCTGGCGGGGTTGGCGCTGCGGATGGGTCTGCTGCCGGTGCGTTGGTGGACACGCGGCTTCGAGACCGGCGTTTCGCCGCGGGTGATCATCTTCGTCGTCTCCGTCGGGGTGGTGGCCGCGTTCGCCGTCTTTGGCCGGCTCGCGGCATCGACCTTCGCCGGCAGCCGGATCCCGTACGCGGCCGTGATTGCCGCGGTGGCGGCGCTGGCGATGACCGCCGGCAACCTACTGGCCCTGACACAAACCAGCGTGCGCCGCCTGCTTGTCTACTCCAGCATTGGGCAGGCCGGCTACGCGCTGGCCGCCTTCACCGATCTCAAGCGTGCCGGCATCGGCGCCCTGCTGGTGTTCCTCACGGCGCTGGCGCTCACCAACATCTGTGCCTTCGCGGCGATCATCGCCTACGCCCGCTCGGTGCACACCGATACCATCAGCGACCTCGCCGCCATGTCGCGCTCGGCACCGGGGCTGGCAGTCGCGCTCGGGTTGGCGGTGATCTCGCTGGTCGGATTGCCGCCGGTTGCGGGATTCTTCGGCAAGCTGCTCGTCCTCCAGGCCGCGGTCGATGGCGGCTACGCCTGGCTGGCGGTGGTCGGCGCGCTCAATATCATGCTGGCGGCTCTGGGATACATCCGCGTCCTCCGGATCGCGTTTATCGATCCCCCGGTGTTCGAGGTGATACCGGTGCGTCTCGACCGGGGTATCCGGACGGCGGTGGTGCTGGCGTCGGCCGGGGTCGTCTTCATGGGCCTCTTTCTGGGTCCGCTCTACACGGCGGCCAGCTACGGAAAGAGCGCGCTTCTTCACTGAGCGTTCTGAAGAGCGTCAGTAACCTATCGGCCCATGCCCTCGTTTACCCGTCGCTCCATGGGTGATTCTCCGGTCCGGCGCCGTCGACGGGCGGCGCGGCGCTACACCCGGCCGAGCACCGAGGTCGCTCGAGCGCCCGGTCGGGGCGGGCCGGCCCCGCAGTGGATTCGGCGGATCCTGTTGCTCACCGCGGTGGGCCTGCTGACTGTCCTGGTCGGCACGGGGACGCTCCTCTATACGTATGCCGGCGAGCTACCCAGCCTCGACCACCTGAGTGCGCAGAACCTGCCGCAGACCACCCGGATCTATGCCCGCGATGGCGTCACCCTGCTGGAGCAGCGCTACCAGCAGCGCCGCACCGTCGTGCCCCTGAACGAGATCGCCTGGGACCTGCGGCACGCCACGATCTCGATCGAGGACAGGGACTTTTACAACCACGGTGCGGTCAACCCGGTGCGGATGATCGCTGCGGGCGTCTACGATCTCGTCCACCAGCGGGCGGCGCAAGGGGGCAGTACCATCACCCAGCAGCTGGTCAAGAACTACCTGTTGGGCGACAGCGCGAGCAGTCGCAGTCTCGACCGGAAAGCCAAAGAGCTGGTGCTCTCCATCGAGCTGGAGCGCCAGTACACGAAGGACCAGATTCTCGAGATGTACCTCAACACGATCTTCTACGGCAACCAGTCATTCGGGGTGGAGGCCGCCTCGCAGACTTACTTTTTGATCTCGGCGCGGAAACTCGACCTGGCGGAAGCCAGCTTCCTGGCGGGCCTGCCCCAGCGCCCGAGTTATCTCAATCCATTTCTGAGTGAGGGCTACGCCCGCGCCCGCGGCCGCCAGCGTGACGTCCTCGACGCGATGGTGCGGGACGGATACTTCACAGCCGCGGTTGCCGACAAGGCCTATGCGGAGGACCTGCGACCGGTGCTGACCGTCGCCCACCACGCGTCGGCCGGGCAACGGGCCTCGCTGGCGCCGCATTTCGTCGATTACGTCTGGAACGAGCTGGAGCAGCGCTACGATCCCGGCTACCTGCTCCGGGCCGGGTTGAAGATCGTGACCACCCTCGATCCGCGGGCGCAGGCGCTCGCCCAGCAGGCGGTACATGATGGCGTGGCACGGTACGCGTCCAGCTATCGCGTCGACAACGGCGCGATGCTGGTGATGAACCCGCACACCAGCGAAGTGCTGGCGATGGTCGGCAGTGCCGATTACTCGAATGCGGACATCGGTGGGCAGGTGAACTACACCGTGGTCCCACGCCAACCCGGGTCATCATTCAAGCCCTACACCTACGTGACGGCGCTGATGAATGGATGGACAGCGGCGTCGCCGCTGGACGACAGCCACGGTGCCCATGCATTCCCCGGTTACCCGGTGCATGACTGGGATGGCAAGGAGCTCGGGACCATCACGCTCCGGCAGTCGCTGCAGCAATCGCGGAACATCTCGTCCGTGCACCTGTTCAAAGACGTCGGGGTTGCGAAAGTCTTGACCACGGCGACCGGTCTCGGCATCTCGACGAAGCTTGATCCCAGCCTCCCGACGACGCTGGGCGCGAGCGAGGTCCGGATGATCGACCACCTCTCGGCCTACAGTGCCTTCGCCAACGGCGGCCACAAGGTTGCGCCGATGGACGTGTTGGAGGTCCGCGACGCGGCGGGCAATCTCCTGGAGTCCAACGCGCCACAGCCCGACGCTGGCCAGCGCGTCCTGCCGGCGCCCGTCACCTACGTGCTAACCGACATCCTCAAGGGCGCCGTCCATCCATCGATGGGCTTCCCGGTTGCCGCCAAGTCGGGCACCACGACCGATTTCAAGGACGCCTGGTACGTCGGCTATACGTCGGACCTGGCGGTCGCGTCCTGGATGGGCCGCACGGTGACGCAGCCAACGCCGCACAACGAGTCGATGAGCACCCGCCGATACGGCGGGCTCTGGGGCGAGATCGGGCCGGCATCCTCGTGGCGCCAGTTCCTGAAGGCGTTCTACGGCAGCAAGAAGCCTGCCGACTGGGTCCGGCCCGCTGCGGTCGCAACCATGACGCTCTGCAGGTTGACAGGAGAGCCGGCGCCGGCCGATGTCTCGCCGGACCTGGCCATCGAGGACCTCATGGTCAGCCCCGATCCGGCCGCGCCACTGGCCGCTTGCTCATCCCCGGTGGCAAGCGGTGGCCTGCCCGCCGGCACGCCGCCCGCTGGCGCACCGGGCCTTTTTGGCGTGGTGCCCTCGCGTAGCCCGCTACCGGGAGCGTCCCTGCCACCAGTCGTTCCCTGAGCCCACGACCGGACGGTCCTTGACGCGTCGGGAGAAACCGACTTTACTGAAATCGTGGTCCGCCGGCCGACACAGACATCGGGCCCCGGGGACGAGCCCGATCTCCCTCCAAATATCTTCGTCATCGGCCTTCTCCATGCGCTCGGGGAAGGCGGTTACAGTCGCCCGGCCTGGGCTGCCTTCTGGCGCGCCTCCTGGGTCCGATCCATGCAGATCTTCCATCTGAACGACGAACTGCGGGGGTCATGGCTGCGCTTCACGGCCGTGGTCGGCGCCGCGATCGTGATCGCCGCGGTCGTCGCCCTCCGCTTTGCCGGAGTCACCGAGGCGACCTGGTTCCTGGTCAGCAGCCTGCTCTGGTGGGGCATCCTGAGCTTCGATCTGGCGCTCCATCTCGGACTGATGGTCAATCTCGAATCGGGCGAGCTCCAGCGGTCGCTCGGATGGCCGAACCGATTGACTGAGTTGCGGGCGCTGGCGGCGGTGTGGGTGGCCTGGGGCGCGCACTGGGCGAGCGGCGGCACCTACCTCCCACTGGTCCTCGTGTTCGGCCTGGCGGCGGTGACCGATCTGATGGACGGCTGGCTGGCGCGCCGCGGCCACGCTTCGACGCGCTGGGGCCGTCTCTATGATCCGATCATCGACGGTATCTTCTTCAGCGTGGCGGCGATCTCACTGGCGGTGATCGGCATCGTCCCCCAGTGGCTGGCCGCGCTGGTGACACTCCGGTACGCCTTCCCGATCGTCGGTGGCATCACCTTCTTGCTGATTCGGCGGCGGACGCTGCGCGTGCGCCATACGCCCTGGGGCCGTGCCTCTTCGGCGGGGATCGCGCTCACCGTGTTCGCCGCCGCGGCGGCCGCCTCGCTCGGCCTGCCGTTCCATATCATCGCGCCGGCGTTTTACGCTCTGGTCGGCCTCACGGCGCTGGGCGCCTTCATCACCATCCTGATCAAGGGCATCGAGCAGATCTAAAGCCCCCGCCATCACGCTCGCCTTTCCACACCGGGGCTCGCTGATCTGCCCCAAAGGGGGAGGGTGATTTGAAATCGCTTCCCCAACGGGGAGGGCAACCGTTGAGCTCCGACGACGATGCCTACACTTCATCTATGGCTGGATCGATCCTCGTGCTCATCTTGATCGTGCTCGGGATTGGTCTTTTGCTGTGGTGGGGGACGCGCTTGCCGCCGACCCGACCGCGCCCGGGCAGCCGGCACCGGGGGGAGACGCTGATGGACGTGCACAGGCGGCTGCAACGACGGCGGCGCTCGAAGTAGCGCGAGTTCAGCCCGCGCTGGAATTCCGGTCCCCTGACGATATACACGCGACAATGCGGATGGAGGCGCGAGCCGGTGGATGAAGCCGCGCTCGAGCGACAGCTCGCCGGCCAAATGCTCGACCAGCGTCTGGCGACGATGAAGGCACACGATGAGGCCTTCGACCGGCAGGAATTCCTCAAGCGCGCTCAGGGGATCGTCGTGGGAATGGCCGCCGCCTGCCGGAAGGGCAGCCTCGACGACCAGGCGGGGGAAATCTTCGAGGGTCGCTTCGCCGCCTGGAAGGCGGGATTCATCGACACGCCGTACGCGCACGAGCTGGCCGGTGAAAACCTGACGGTCAACGGACTGACGATTGCCGGCGTGGGGCTCGGCCTCATGCTGAATGCCATTATCAATGAGGTCAACCCAGACAACGCCACGTACGACGCCATCACCGTGCGGGTCGACGCCGAATCCGATGCCGAAGAGCCCTTTACCGAATACTGGATCTTCATCCGGCGGGTCGCGGACGGCGCGACTGCCGCGCCGCAAACCGGGCAGTGCCCAAACTGCGGTGCGCCGCTGTCCCTGAACGCGATGGGCGCATGCGACTACTGCGGCGCCGACCTGGCTCTCCACGCGGACTCGACCTGGGCGCTGGCCGAGATTACGAATGTCCAGCTGCCGCCGGCTGACACCGAGCGCCTGCCAACAGGCTGGTCGATCCCAGCCGTCCGTCAACGACTGAAGAGCTGGCGCCCGCAGGGTCAGCCGCAGGAGTGGATCACGGAGGCGACCGGGTGACCGGCCTCTAGAATGGTCCCGGTGCGACTTCGGCAGTTCGCCGCCATAGGGGTGGTCCTTGTCTGCGCCGCGTGCGCGACCGCGCCATCCGGTGGCGGAGCCGCCAGCCTCAAGGTCGGCGCGATCTTCCCCCTGAGCGGCCCGCAGGCCCCCCTCGCGAAGCAGGAGTATGCCGGCGCGCAGATCGCGCGTGACCTGGTCAACGCCGATGGCGGCGTGGACGGGGTGCCGATCGCGCTGATCACCAGGGATCTGACTTCGGAGTCCGATGCGGCCGCCCGAGTCCAGGATCTGAAGGCACAGGGCGTCCAGAGCATCCTCGGCGCGTACTCGAGCAGTCTTTCGATGCCGGTGAGCGCGGCCGCCGAGAGGGCCGGCCTGCTCTACTGGGAGGCCGGCGCCGTGGCCGACCAGCTGACCGGTCGCGGCTATCCCCTGGTCTTCAGGGTGGGAGCGAGCGGCTCGAATCTCGGCACTATGTCGAGCCATTTCGCGGCCGAGGTCCTCGCGCCGCGCCTCAACCGGCCGCCCTGGGGCTTGCGAATGGCGATCGTCCACAACCTGGACGACTATCCATCGTCGGTGGCCGCCGCGGTCAGCCAGCAGGCGGAGCGTGAGGGGATCCAGGTGGTAGCCAACGTGGTCTACGACGCTCACGCGCCCGACTGGAACTCGGTGCTCAACCAGGTCCGCACCGCGCAGCCGAACATCCTGGTGCTGTCCTCCTACATCGCGGACGGCGTCGACTTCCGGCGCGCCATGCTGAAGAGTAGCCTCCACGTCGACGCCTTGATCGGCTCGACGATGGCCCAGTGCGTACCGGACTTCGGCGCGATGCTGGGCGCCGACGCGATCGGCGTGTTCGCCTCTGACCGGCCGCCCCACGGTTTCAACCCCAGCGCGCTGAACCCCACCGGGCGCGCTGTCTATGACCGATTTGCGGCCGCCTACCGCCGCGAGTTCGGGAGCGAGCCGACGGAGGAAGCGCTCGCGGGATTCGGCGCGGCCTGGGCGCTGTTCCACTACGTGATGCCGCGGTCGCACGACCTGAACGCGGCGGGGATGGCGGACGCGGCCCGAAGCCTCGACCTTCCCGATGGGACGCTGGCCAACGGCGCCGGCATCAAGTTCGCCACGACCGCAGAGGCGATGGGCCAGAACACGCGCGCCGCTAGCGTCATCTGGCAGTGGCAGGGCGTCCGCCACAGCGTCACCGTCTACCCGCCGGTCTTCGCAACCGGGTCGGCAGCTTTTATCCCGCTGCCCCGGTGATCCAGGTCGGATTCGCCGCGCCGCGGCGGGCCGCGCGGCTCGCCGGATTGGTGCTGGGCGCCGCCCTCATCCAGGCGCTCCTGCTGCCTTTGGGCGACTTCACCAGCACCCTGGTCTTCGGCGGCTGCCTGCTGGCGATCTGCTGGTTCGAGCGGGGGCCGTTGGCGCCGGAATCACGATGGGGAAGAGGGCGCGCGGTGGTGGTCGGTCTCATGGTTGGCGCCATCCTGCTCGCGCCGGTCGTCACCGGACGGCTCAGCGGGCGACCCCTGGATGCGTTTTGGAGCTGGGCGGCAATCGCGGCAGTGATCGCGACCCTCGAAGAGACCGCGATCCGGGGCGCGCTCTACCGGCGGTGGACGGAAGAAGCCGGACCGGTGGCCGCCATCCTGGCCGGCGCGGCCGTCTTCGCGCTGATCCACCTGCCGCGCTACGGACTCGGCGCCATGCCGCTCGACGCCGCCGTCGGCCTCGCGCTGGGCGGCCTGCGCGCGCTGACCGGTCGGGTGCTGCCCTGCGCCGTTGCGCATACCATCGCCGACTGGGGCGCCTGGTTCTGGGCCTGACGCGCGCCCGCGGCGTTGGGATGGGTGCGCTCGCCCTTGGCCTGATCGCCGCCGCCCTGTTGCATGGCCGGACCGTCGCACCGCCGGTGTTCGATGGGATCATCGTGCCCCCGGAGCCGTACCGATGGGAGTCGCCGCCGCCCAACCTCAAGGCTGGGAACAAGCCGCCGCTGCCCGGCGATGCGACCTTCCCCGTGCTGAACGGCCAGGTCGCCGGTGGCGGCGTGCAGACCGGTGACGCCCAGGTCATCATGTTTTTCGGTCTGGGCGCGTTCAAAGCGCCCCCCGGGGCGCAAAGTGTGAAATGCACGATCGAGCCGGACGCAAACCCGCCGCCAGCGCCGTCTGGCGTCGACATCCGAGGCAACGTCTATAGAGTGAATTGCGTCGCACAGCCCGGCGGCGGGCCGGTAACGGCCGCCTCCACCTATCACCTGACGATGCGCTTTCCCCCGGGCGCCTTCAAGGAGATCGAGTACGACGACGGGAGCGCGTGGCGTGCGCTGACGACCCTGCGGGCGCCAGGCGGCGATCCGTATGCCAGTGTCAACGCGCCGGGCTTCGGCGAGTTCGCGGCCACCGCGCCGGTTGGTGCGCCCGGCGAAAGCCTCTTCAGCGCGCTCGGCCGCTACGTCGAGTTCTATGCCATCCTGGCGTTCGTCATCCTCTTCGGTGTGATCGCGATCGTCCAGGAGGTCCGCCGCCGGCGCCATCGCGCCCCCGCACGGCCCCACAAGAGACGTTAAGCCCGGCGTTCGGTATCGTGGTCAAAATGACCCTCGTTCCGCTGCACGCCTTCGGGGCCCGCTACGACCTGCCCGCGCCGCTCTACCTTTTCCTGATCGGGGCAGGCGCGGTGGTCTTCATCTCCTTCCTGCTGGTCCTGCAGCGGCCGGTGGCCCGCCAGCAACGGGTGGGCGACGACGTGCCGCCGGTTCCGAAGGCGCCGAGCTGGCCCGGCTGGCTGATCTTCGCGGTGGCCGTCGTCATGATGCTCGGCGGCCTTTTCGGTACCCAGAGCACGCCCGACAACATCGTTGTCACGGCGTTCTGGTTGGTCCTCTGGATCGCGGTGCCGATCAGCGTGGCCATCGTGGGCAACTACTGGCCGTACATCAGTCCGCTGAATGTCGTGGCCCGCTTGGTTGGCCCGCGTGCCCGGCTCAACTGGCCGGCGTGGTGGGGCTACTGGCCGGCGACCATCCTCTTCTTCTTGTTCGCCTGCGGCGAGCTCGTCTTCAACGGCGTCACCACGACGCCGGTTGGAGCAGCGCAGGTGATACTGGCCTACGGGATTCTGAACGCCGTGATGGCATACCTGTTTGGTGCGGAGACCTGGCTCCGCCGGGGCGAGGTTTTTTCGGTGCTGTTCGCCACCTGGGGCCGGCTGGGCTATTTTCGGTTTGGGGCTCCGGGACGGCGTGGCTTCTTTGGCGGGCTCACTCGCCCCTTCGAGGCGTCGGTCAGCCGGCTAACCTTCGTGCTCATGCTGCTGGTCTCGGTCAGCTTCGACGGCCTGCTGGCGACGCCGGCCTGGAAGAACGCCGTCAGCCAGTTGCCGGGGTCGCTCAGGCCGGGCGCGCCCGGTTACACGCTGCTGCTTCTCATCGTCTTCGTGGCGATGGTCGGCGTCATCTGGGCGCTCTTCGCCGGGTTCGCGGCAGCAGTGCGCGCTGTGGGCCACCTCGACGAGCCGCTGACCAACGTGATTGCCGGACTCATCCCGTCGTTGGTGCCGATCGCGTTCGGTTACTTGCTCGCCCACAACTTCGATTACCTGGCAATCAACGGCCAGCTGCTGATCCACCAAGCCTCAGACCCATTTGGGATGGGTCTGAACATCTTCGGAACGGTGAACTACGAACCGAATCGCAACCTGATTCCGACCGCCTTTGTCTGGTACTTCGAGATCGTTCTGATCATTGGCGTGCATATCGCTGCCGTCGTGCTGGCGCATGGGTACCTGGGACGCGTGGCCCGCACCGAGAGCCAGGGGCGGCGCGCCGAGTGGCCATGGATCGCGGCCATGGTCGGGTACACGATGACGAGCCTCTGGCTGCTCGCCCAACCGATCGTCCGGGAGGGCGTCAAAGGCTGATCCCGTGGCGGCATTGCATGCGAGCCTCAGCCTCTGGACGTGGTCGTGGGATCCCACGGTCCTGGCGGGCACGCTCGCGCTCGCCGGCGGCTACGGCTGGCTGATCCGCGCCGGCGGACGGACGGCCGCCTGGTCGCCGCTCGCCCGCGCCTATTTCGCCGGTGGCCTGCTGGTGCTGTTCCTCGCGCTGGAGTCTCCGATCGACGTCGGCGGGGACCATTACCTGTTCAGCCTTCATATGCTGCAGCACCTGTTGCTCGCCATGATCGTGCCGCCGCTGCTCCTGCTCGGCCTGCCGGAACGATGGCGGGCCTTCGACCGGTTCCACGTCTCGCCGCTGGCCGCGAGCGTGATCTTCAATGTGGTGCTGGCCGTCTGGCACCTGCCATTTCTCTACGAGGCCACGCTGCGCAATCAGTCGGTGCACGTCGTGGAGCACCTGAGCTTCCTGGCCGCTGGCGTCCTCTTCTGGTGGCCGATTCTGGTCCCCGCCGGCCGGCGCCGCGCCCTGAGCGTGATCGGGAAGATCGCCTATCTCGGCTTTGCCGGCGTGCCGCCGACCATACTCGGGCTGGCCTTCATCCTCTCGCCAACGGTGATCTATCCCTTCTATGCGGCCGCGCCGCGAGTGACGCCGCTCTCGCCGCTCGACGACCAGCTGGTCGCGGGGCTGGTGATGTTCGGGCTCGGCAACCTGATCTACTTCGCGGCCATCTGGATCATCTTCTTCGGCCTCGACGACAAGCGCGCCACGGCAGGCGACCGACCGCCGGTCGAGATCGAATCCCCTGCGACAATGGGGCGATGAGTCCGCGCCCATCGGCGACCGAGGCGCTTCACACATCCGGCTACCGGCTGACGATGCAGCGCCAGCTCGTCTGGGACACCCTGCGTCAGAGCAAGAAGCACCTGAGCGCCGAGGACATCCTCGGTCAGATCCGCCGGCAGTACCCTCGCTTCAATCTGGCGACGGTCTACCGGTGCCTCGAGGTGTTGGAAGAGCTCGGTCTCGTCAAGGAGACCCGAATCCGAGACCGTGCCTACTACGAGCTTGCCGAGGAAGGCACCGACCATTACCACCTGGTCTGCGACCAATGCGGCTCGACGCTACATATCGAGGGCGACCACATGGTGCCGGTGCTGCATCACATCACGGACGAGCATGAATTCATGGTGAGCAACGCCGACCTGGTGGTGCACGGGCGCTGCGCCCGCTGCCAGTCAAAGGCTGCCCGAACGCGGTAGCCGATCAACTGCGAAGATAGGAGCGATGGTCGAACCCGACCCAAAGCCCGCTGGTCAGGGAAAACCCTTGCACGAGCCCGATGTCGAAAGAGGCGGAATCGGCCGGTCGCTTCGCGACATCATCCTCGGCGGGCAGGACGGCCTGGTCAACGTGCTGGGCCTGGTGCTGGGGGTCGCCGCCGCGACCGCACAGCTGCGGATCATCCTGGCAGCGGCGTTGGCCGCCACCTTTTCGGAGTCGATCGCGATGGCAGGCGTGATGTATACCTCGGCGCTGGCGGAGCGGGATTACTACTTGGCGATGCTGGCCAAAGAGCAGCGAGAAGTCGATGAGCTCCCGGAAGTCGAAACGGAGGAAGTCCGCGAGATCTTCCGCGACAAGGGCCTGCACGGGGAGGTGCTGGACGGAGTGGTGAGGGAGATCACCAGCGACAAGAAGGTGTGGGTGGACGTGATGATGCGTGATGAGCTCCACCTCATCCCGGTCAGCGGTGAGGGCGCCATGCGCCGGGCCGTCGTCACCGGGGTCGCAACCCTGATCGGCTCGCTGATCCCGCTGATCCCGTTCCTCCTCGTGCCGATTTTTGGCATCTCCGTGACGGCGGCTACCATCATGGCGGTACCGCTCTGCGCCGCGGTGCTGTTCGGCGTCGGCGCCTATAAAGCGCTGACCCTGGTTGGTGACTGGCGGATCAGCGGCGTCCAGATGCTGGTGATCGGCATGGTCTCCGCGGCCGCCGGGTACGGGATCGGCCGTCTGCTCCACGTCAGCGGCGCGTAGCGGATGCACCGACGGCCGCTTGCTCGTTTGGGTCGTCCGCGCGATACTTATTGAAGATGCGACCGTTCGCCTGACCCTGACCGCTCCGGTCATCCCGTCAAGGGGTTCGGTTGGCTGGCCTGTCCAGCCACCGAGGGTTCTCACGCGCCGTCCGCCTACGCCGGCCCGACCAGGGGCCAGCGGCGGCGCGAGCGCCGCCACATCAGCGGGGGCTTCGGGCCCCCGCTGATGTGTCACAAACAAAAAAAGGAGTGAACACGATGTCTAACCAGAATCTTGAACTGATCCGTACAGCGTATGCGGCCTACGCGCGCGGAGACCTGGCAACGGTGCTCGAGTTCGTCGATCCGGATCTGGAGTGGATCTACCTCGATCCCAGCGTCGAACACCCGGACCCGCAGGTCTGCCACGGCCGCCATGAGTTCGAGACCGCCCTAGAGCGCCAGGCCGAGCACGGCCTGAAGGCAGAGATACAAGAAGTCTCGGGAAAAGGCGATCGGGTAATGGTCGTAGTGCGGATTCCAGGGATTGACGCCTTCCGTGTGAGGAAGGCGGACGACCGCAACTACACCGTGCTCACGGTGCGCGGAGGCAGGATTGTGGCCCTGCGCGATTGCCGTGACCGACAGGAGGCCCTGGCGGTCGCGGGCATCGACTAGGAGTGGCTTCCCTCCCCGGCTGGCTGTAGTTCCCGTAGACCTTGGCCGTGCCAAAGACGAGTCTGCAATCCGGTTGCCTCGGCTCTCCTCGCGACCACGTCGTAACCGATTCGTTATTGCGAACGGTTCGCAATAAGATATACTCGGTGGTCGGATGGCGACGGCGCGGGCGGCGTTTCGAAGCTGGCGAACCACCTCGATGATCTCCGTTCCCGTCCGACTGACGGGCCTGGTGGGCGGCGTCGCCCTGCTCCACGTCGCGGGATGGGGGATCATGCTGCTCCTGGTCGCGCCCCACTACCCGATCATGCTGGGCCTTGGCGGCCTGGCCTACGCCTTCGGCCTCCGCCATGCCTTTGACGCGGACCACATCTCCGCCATCGACAACACCACCCGCAAGCTGTTGCAGGAAGGCAAGAAACCGCTTGGCGTGGGTTTCTTCTTCTCGCTCGGCCACTCGACCGTCGTTTTTTTGATCGCGCTGGCGCTCGGGATCGCCACCCAGTTCGTGGTGCGCAACGTCGTCAACGCCAACGGCCAGCTGAAGAACCTGGGCGGGCTGATCGGGACCGGCGTCTCCGGGGTGTTCCTGCTGCTGATCGGGATCTTGAACCTGATCATCCTGCTCGAGATCATTCGCCTGTTCCGCCGGATGAAGGCGGGAGCGTACGACCGGCGTTCGCTCGAGCACGAACTCGTGGCCGGCGGTCTACTGACCCGAGTCTTCGGCCGGCTGTTCAAGCTGATCACGCACAGCTGGCAGATGTACCTTGTCGGTTTCCTGTTCGGGCTCGGTTTCGACACGGCTTCCGAGATCTCGTTCCTGGCCATCTCCGCCGGCGCCGCGGCCCAGCACATCCCGCTCTATGCCTTGATCTCGTTACCACTGATCTTTGCCGCGGGCATGTCGCTCATGGATACGGCCGATGGCGCCTTCATGTCGCACGCGTATTCATGGGCGTTCTCGAACCCCGTGCGCAAGGTCTTCTATAACCTGACGATCACGGCGCTCTCCGTCTTCGTCGCGCTCTTCGTCGGCCTGTTCGAGCTGAGCCAACTTCTCGTCCAGCAGCTGGACCTTCGGGGCGGCGCCTGGGACGCGATCCGCCAAATGGACCTCGGCGTGATGGGCTTTGTCATCGTGGGTGCCTTCATCGTCACCTGGGCCGGCGCCCTTCTGATCTACCAGAGCCAGCACATCGAGGAACGCTGGTCGCGGGCGCTCAAGAATTAGTCGGTTCGTCTCGCGTTAGGCTGGCGTGGTGATCATTCAGGCCGTCCTGAACGCGCTGGCGACCGCCTTCGACATGTTGTGGGAGGTCTTCTGGCCACTCGCGCTCGGCTTTATCCTTTCGGCGATCGTCCAGACGCTCGTCTCCCGCCGCGCGGTCGAACGAGCGCTCGGCTCGGACTCACCGCGCAGCCTTGCGCTGGCCACGCTGTTCGGGGCTGCCTCCTCTTCGTGTTCCTACGCCGCCGTCGCCATCGCTCGCTCGCTGTTCCGCAAAGGGGCGAGCTTTCCGGCGGCCATGGTGTTCGAGTTCGCCTCTACGAACCTGGTCTTCGAGCTCGGTTTAATCCTGCTGATTCTCCTCGGCTGGTCGTTCGTCGGTGCCGAATTCGCGGGAGGCCTGCTGATGATCGTGATCCTGGCGCTGCTCTTTCGCTGGACACTCAGGCCGGGAATGGTCGAGGCCGCGCGGCAACACGCCGAGCAGGGCCGGCGGGGACGGATGGAAGGGCACGCTCAGATGGACATGTCGATCACCGAAGGGCCGTTTCTCAAGCGACTGTTCTCTGGCCGGGGGCTGACCGCGATCAGTCAAAACTTCTGGGGAGACGTGACGTCAGTCTGGACCGACATTGGCCTGGGGCTCCTGATCGCCGGCGCGCTCGCGGCCTGGGTGCCGACGCCGTTCTGGCAGAGCTTTTTCCTGACCGGCCATCCGGTGCTGTCGCAGGTCTGGGGTCCGTTGATCGGGCCGGTGATCTCGCTGCTCAGCTTCGTCTGTTCCGTCGGCAACGTGCCGCTGGCGGCCGTGCTGTGGAACGGCGGTATCAGTTTTGGGGGCGTGATCGCCTTTGTCTTCGCCGACCTCATCATCATTCCAATCCTCGACATCTACCGCAAGTACTACGGCGGGCGGATGGCGCTGTATCTACTGATCGTGTCATACGTGGCGATGGCGCTGGCGGGCCTCGCGATCGGTCTGCTCTTCCAGGGGCTTGGGATCGTGCCCGTCCATCATCCCGTGACGTCCCTGTTCGCCGCGCCAACGCTTAATTACACGAGCGTGCTGAATGCGATCTTCCTGGTCATCGTGGCGGTGCTGGGCTGGCGGTTTCTACGTACCGGCGGCCTCGAGATGATGCGCATGATGGAAATGCCCGCGCACGACCACGCAGCGCATGCCAGCGGAGACGTCACGCCGGGGGATGAGGCGTCGCATCACGCGCATCACTGAGCTCGAGCGCCCGGGCGAGGACGCGGTCCATCGCTGAGTGGGCGGCCAGAACCGCGCCCGCGGCCTTCAGCCGCTGACGCAGGGCGGTCTCCAGGTGCCCGGTGACGGCGATGACAACCGGCGCCGGCCCGCGATGCGTGAGCTGAACGACCAGATCCACCTGCTGATCGGGCCGCAGCGTGGCCTGCAGGACGACGATCTGTTCGGGGGTCCAGGCCCGGGATCGGGCGTCGGCTGAGCTGAGACCTTCGATGGGCACGCCCAGCCGGCCGGCCGCCGCGCGGACGCGCTGGGTGAAGAAAAGGTCGTCCTCGACCACATACAGACGCCGCCCCACGATCGCAGGATATCCGGTTGATCGGGAAGCCTGCCCTTTTGGCTAGCGCCAAAAGGCACTTGGCGCTTGCTATAATCGCGCCCGGGGAAGATGGGTCGAGGGCTAAGCGGATCGCTCCGGCGAAGACTCTGAGATCCAAAGACAAAACAAAGGAGATTCGCCGTGAGCTTCAGCGACAAGACTTTGACGTGCCGTGATTGTGGCCTCAACTTTATCTTCACCGTCGGCGAGCAGCAGTTCTACGCCGCCAAGGGATTCCAGCACGAGCCGTCCCGCTGTCCGGACTGCCGGTCGATCAATCGCAATGTGCGTGGCACCGGCCGCGCCAAGGAACTCCATGAAGTGATCTGCGCCGAATGCGGCAAGCCCGCCCAGGTGCCGTTCACGCCCACCATGGGCCGCCCCGTTTACTGCAGCGACTGCTTCGACAAGGTTCGCGCGACGAGGCGGTAACGATCGGCCGCCGGGATGTAACGGCGGACGTAAGGTTCCAAGCGCAGCATTCGAATCGAGGAGCGCGCTGGCAGACGTGTGCTGCGCCCGAAGGAGCTGAGCAAATGGGAAACGGAACCAATCCCGCCTTCCGCTTGCTCGATGATTTGGATGAGCACGCCGGGGCGCGGGTGCGCCGCGTTGGCGGCCTCACCCTGTGGGCGGAGACGCTCGCCTTCCATACCAGCGCGGCCCGTGAATTTATCGATGTAACCGACCAGGTCGCGGCCGTGGTCCAGCGCTCCCGGGTCTCGCAAGGCTGGGTCTCCGTCTTCTCGAAGCACACGACGGCTGCCGTCGTCCTCAATGAGAACGAGCCGCTCCTCCTGCAGGACATGGGCGCCATGCTCGACCGGCTCTCGACGGCGACCGGCATCTACCAGCACAACGATCTCAGCCGCCGGACGGGGGAGATGGACCCCAACGAATGCGCCAACGGTCACGCCCACTGCCAGCACTTGCTCATTGGCGGCAGCGAGAATATCCCGGTCGCCGATGGACGGCTGGACCTGGGTCGCTGGCAGCGAATCTTCTTGCTCGAGCTCGACCGGCCGCGCGACCGCCGGCTGGTCGTCCAGGTCTTCGGCGCCTGACGCGGTAACCTAGGACTCTGGAGCGGCGAGCCCCAGAAGGAGGTTGTCCATGCACGAGAAGTTCACCTGGTACAAGCAATCCGCCTATAAGTGGAAGGGCGAGGGGATGACCGTGTACATCGACCCCTGGGGCCTGAGAAAGGGCCAGGAGGAGCCCGCGGACGTGATCTTCATCACCCATGCCCACAGCGACCACTTCGAGCCCGACGACATCGACAAGGTCCGCAAGAGCACGACGCAGTTCGTCGCTCCGCGCGACGTGGCCGAGAAGCTCGAGGGCAACGTCAAGGCGATCATGCCCGGCGACTCGTTTGACGTGGCCGGCATCAAGGTCGACGCCGTGCCTGCGTACAACACCGCGCCGCATCGGCTTCAATTCCACCCAAAGAGCAACAACTGGGTCGGATACATCCTCAGCCTGGACGGGCATCGGTACTGGTTCTCCGGTGACACCGATCCGAATCCCGACATCGAACAGATAAAGACCGACGTCGCACTGGTCTGCATCGGTGGCGACCCCTATGTCATGAACGCCTCCGAGGCGGCGGGGTTGGTGAAGAAAATCAAGCCCCAGGTGGCGATCCCGAACCACTATGGATTCGTCGTGGGGGTGGCGTCGGACGAGGACACTTTCGCCAGGGAAGCGGCCCCCATCAAGGTCCAGATCCTCAAGCCCGTCAACGCCTTCGAACGGACCGGAGCCGCCACTCACTAACTGTCGTTCCCAAAGAGGTTGTTTACAGGCACGGTGCGAGGGAGCACCGGCAGTCGGCGGGAAGGCACGCCCTCGGGCGCGACGCAGACAGGCCGGATCGCCGTGCTGGCCACGAGCTTTAACAAGTCCGGGTTTTGAACAAGCGAGGCTCCAAGGCGTTTACGCCGGCTGGCCAACAACCGATTTGGCCTGAGCCAGCCCGGCCTGTCGAGCACGCTCGAGGGGTGTGCCGACCTCAGCCGACTGCTGGAGCTCACCCGGTTTGTGTCAACAAGGTCCGTGGGAACCGCAACTAACCAATCGCCTGTCGCGGGCGCGCGCCGCGACTGACGGTTAGGCCGGGCGCTGGGAACTTTCCTGGCCCGTCGGCGTCTGAGTACTGACGCTTAGGCGCCCCGCTCCGGCGTGAAAAAGCGGGAGGAAACGGAACAGGAGGTTCCCCATGATGAACAAGCTCGTTCCCGCGGCGGCGGCGACCCTGGCGCTATTTCTGACGCAGGCGCTCCCGGCGGCTGCCTGCGGCGGCCTGATCGCGCCCAACGGGGCGATCCGGCTGGAGCGGGCGACCACGCTGGTCGCGTGGCACGACGGCATCGAGCGCTACATGACCAGCTTCAGCTACAACGGCACAGCCTCCAGCTTCGGCTGGATCGTGCCTCTTCCGGCCGTCCCGGACAAAGTCGAAGAGGGCGGAGGCTGGACGCTCCAGCGGCTCTTCCGCGAGACACATCCGCAGCCGGCAATTCTCGACCTCCACTTCGGAGCGGTCCAGGCCGCCAGCAAGTCCGTTGAAGTGCTGCAACAGGTCCAGGTCCGCGCCCTCGACATCACCGTCCTGCGCGGCAGCGGCCAGGGGGTGCTCGACTGGGCAGCCAGCAACGGCTTCGCTGTCGACGCCGAGACCCGCGCACACGTGCTCCAGTACGCGAAGGGCAGCCCGGTCTTCATGGCGGCGAAATACAACGCCGGGCGCGCTCAGCAGCAACGCCTTATCTTCGGCGACGGCGCGCCGGTCCTGATCACGATGAAGATCCCGCATCCGTGGATCCCGTTCGAAGTGCTGGCGGCCGGCCAGCAAGTGCAGGCGGACCTGTATCTCCTGTCGGACAAGCCGGTCAACACCAGCGAATGGCGGGCGCTGATCGGCGCCTCCGGCGTGGGGACGACGGTTTCTGGGGCTGAGGGTTTCACTCTCGAATTCCAGGAAAAGATGACCGACAGTCTTTACCACGATCTCTCGACGGACAAGAACATGGGCTGGGTCCGCCAGGACAGCTGGCTGACCTACTTGAGCCTGAACGCCCCCGACAGCAAGGTGACCTACGACATGAGCGTTACGCCGATGGGTGTCGTCAAGGTCGCTCCCTTCGGCACCAAGCCGATGGCGATCGTCGACGGGAATGCGATGAAGATGCGGGCGGTCGACGTGCCGACTGCCCCGATGGGAACCGCGATGACGCTGCTGGTTCTCGGGCTGGTGATCGGCGCGGCGCTCTGGATTTTCAAGCCTCGCGAAGCGTGACGAACCCTCCTCCCTAACCCCACCAGGGGGGAGGGAACGAGGGGGCCTGGGCCGGCGGGTTTCCCTTCCGCTGGCCTATTTAAATATTGCTGCGCGACTGGCCGCCGTCGACGGTCCAGCAGGCGCCGGTCACCAGGCTGGCCTGGTCGGAGGCAAGGAAAGTCACGACCGCGGCGACCTCCTCGGGCTTCCCGAAGCGGCTGAGCGGCAACTCGGACTTGACAAAGGCGGCGATGCCCTCCGGGTCGGCTTGCTGTCGCCGTTCCCAGCTGCTGCCTCGGAACATCAGCGAGCCGGGCGCCACGCTGTTGACGAGGATGTTGTCCCTGGCCAGCTCACGGGAGAGGGACTTCGCAAGACTGATCCCGGCCGCCTTCGCCATGTTGTAGCCGGGGCGACCGCCGCTCTCCCGGCCATAAACGGACGCGATGAACACAATCCGGCCGTGTCCGCGCCGGCGCATAAAGGGGACGGCCGCGCGGGCCGCGCGCAGGCCGGCGAGCACGTTGAGCTCGAAGACCTGCTGGAAATCGCGGTCCGGGGCATCCAGGCCGGCGCCCCCACCGCCACCGGCGTTGTGGACCAGGATGTCCATTCCGCCGAAGTGCTCCGCTGCGGCGCTGATAAATGCCTCCACCTGGCCGGGAACTGTGACATCCGCCGTCTGCGCGAACACGCCTGAACCAAGGGTTCGCGCAGCCTCCTCGAGCCGCTGTAGGTCTCGAGCGCAGATCGCAACCTGGCAGCCTTCGGCAAGCAGGGCGCCGGCAATCGCGTAGCCGAGCCCGCGGCTGCCTCCCGTGACGGCGGCAACCCGGCCGGTAAGACCGAGATTCAACGCTTAGCGGACTTGCTGAGCTTCGGCGATCGCCGGGACCGCGGCCGCCGGGGCGCCGCGGCTCACCAGGGCCTTCTCGGTCTTCGGATCGAAGAGGTGCAGGTGGTTGGTATCGACCGCGACCTGGACGCTCTGTCCCGGCTCGATATCGCTGCTGCGCGGGTCCATCCGGGAGGTCAGCGTCTTGCCGCCGATGTTGAGGTAGACAAAAATCTCGCTGCCCATGCTCTCGACGACCTCGACTTTGGTGTTGACCTTGGGCAGGCCGTCGCGGCCCGGGAAGCGAACGTCCTTCAGGTCCTCGGGCCGCACGCCCATGATGACCTCCTGGCCTCGCGCGGCGCCGGCTTGGGAAAGGACGCGGTCTTCGACCGGAATCTGGAACCCCTCGCCGGTCAGGATCGCCTGGCCGTCGCCGCCGACTTTGACGCTCAGGAAGTTCATTGCCGGGCTGCCGATGAAGCCAGCTACGAACAGGTTGATCGGGTGCTCGTACAGCGTCTGCGGCGTGTCGAACTGCTGGACGATGCCGTTGTTCAGTACGACGATCCGGTCACCCATCGTCATCGCCTCGACCTGGTCGTGGGTCACATAAATAAAGGTCGTCTGAAGTCGCTGGTGCAGCTTGAGGATCTGCACACGGGTTTGCACCCGAAGCTTGGCATCCAGGTTCGAGAGCGGCTCGTCCATCAGGAAGACCTGGGGCTGGCGGACGATGGCCCGGCCGAGGGCCACCCGCTGACGCTGGCCGCCGGACAGCGCCTTGGGCTTGCGGTCCAGGAATTGCTCCAACCCGAGGATCTGGGCCGCATCGCGAACTCGCTTGTCGATCTCGGTTTTGGGCGTCTTACGCAACTTGAGGCCGAAGGAGAGATTGTCATAGACCGTCATATGCGGATAGAGCGCGTAGGACTGGAAGACCATGGCGATGTCGCGGTCCTTGGGGGCGACGTCGTTGACCACCCGCTCGCCAATCTTCACCGTGCCATCGCTGATCTCCTCCAGCCCCGCCAGCATTCGCAGGGCCGTCGACTTGCCCGATCCGGACGGGCCGACCAGGACCACGAACTCCTTATCCTTGATCTCGGCGGTCATGTCGGTGATAACGGTGTTCCCCGGGTACCGCTTGTAGACGTGCTCAAAATTCACACTGGCCATATCAGTTGGAGTGTAAGGGGGAACTGAAGGGTGGTCAAGGTCGCGGCCTCGCGGGAGGCTTCGAACATCCGTTTGGGAGGAAGTGGCGGGTCGGGAGAGAGGAAACCTGGACGCCGACGTTGTAAGACTGGCATTATTTGATTGGGAAGGGTCGATTCATCGACGACGCAGCTCCCGGGCGAGCGCGCCCAGCCTGCCCAGGGGATGTTGATCACACATGGCGACCGAACCCGAGTCTCTTCTTCGACCCCAAAAGTCCCCAAGCAACAGCCATACGCGCGGGCTGGTTTTTGATTTCGACGGGACCCTCGTCGACAGCTACCCCCTGATCGAGGAAGCGTTCGCCCAGGTGATGCGCAGACATCGGCTGGACGATGCCGCCCGCGACCTGTTTCGGAAGAGCCGCGGGTTGCCACTGCCGGAGCAGATGCAGCTGGTCGCGCCGCACATGTGGGAGGACCTGGTTGACACTTACCGGTCGGTCGACGCCATGCTGGGCCATGCCCGGGTGTTCCGCGGGATCCCCACATTGGTGCGCAAGCTGCGCCAGGCCGGGGCGCCAATGGGCGTCGTCTCTTGCAAGCGTCGGGCGCTGGTCGAAGCCGAGCTCGAGGCGGCCGGGCTGCGAGCCTTCTTCGATGTCGTCATCGGCTACGAAGACGTGACACCGCCCAAGCCGGCCCCAGGTCCGTTGCTGGCGGCCATTGGGGGTTTGGGGTTGACCCGGAGCAGTGCGATCTACGTCGGCGACAGCATGGTCGACCTGAAGACCGGTCGGGCAGCGCGGGTCCGCACGGTGCTCGCCGCCTGGGGATTGACGCCGGAGCTGCGCGCGGCGTTCGGCCGGCACCGACTATGGGCGACCCGTCCCTCCGAGATGCTTGCCCTCGTGCTTACGGCGCCAAACGGCAACGGGCACAAGCGCGTCGCCTAGCGACCGGCGCCGGCGGCTGGTGATCGCCGCCGGATTTCTCGGCCTGGGCCTGGTCTTCGGGTTCGTGTCGCTGGCGCTCGGTCCCCTGGGCTTGATCGAGGCATTGATCGTGCTGGGCCTGATCCTCCTGCAGGTCCGGCGGTTACCCGAGCGAACCGGTGCGTACCTGGTGGGGATGAGTGTCCTCCCGGTCGTCGTCTTATTGTCGATCGTGTCGCGGATGCCGGCGTGTCCGGCCTCCGGCGTGCCCAGTACCGCGCCGCAGTGCTATGCCCCGATCACGGCGCCCGCCATTGCCGGGTATGCCGTCCTCGGTCTGATCGGGGCGGTGCTGCTGGGCATCGCCCTGCGGCGGTTGTATCGGCCGCCGGCACCCTCCGCCTGACCGTTTCCTGGTCGCCGACCGGCGTCAGTTGACGATGCGACAACAGCTGTGATCTTTCGGTGATTGACAGACAGCTGTCGTAACTATGGTGCAGGCTTAGAGCATGGCCGCGTCAGGCGATCGACTCGGGAGTCCGGTTCGGCAGCTGAAACCGCTGATTGGACGGCTCCCGGCCTGGATCCACGACGTCGATGACACCGAGCTCGGGGAAGAATTGGTCGAGATCCGGGAGTCGATCGACCAGCTGGAGGCCGTGTTTGCCGGCGGGCTGCGACGCTTCGACCGGTCCGGCGAGTACAAGGCCGACGGCGCCGTGTCGCTGGTCGACTGGCTGCGCTGGAAGGCAAAGCTCTCCGGCGGCGCCGCGATGGAGCGGGTCACGGTCGCGCGCCAGCTGGAGCAGCTGCCGCAGACCCGGCAGGCCTTTGCCAGCGGCGACGTCGGCTACCAGCACGTGGCGCTGCTGGCGCGCACCGCCGAGAAGGTCGGCGCGGCGGCGGTCCGGGGCGAGGAGAGGAGCCTGCTGAAGGCCGCCGAGACCATGGACCCGGGCCGCTTTGCCGGGGTGGCCCGGGAGTTCGAGTATCGCGTCGATCACGCGGCGGCGCTGGCTGAGGCCAACCGCGCCTATGCCCGCCGCTATTTTCACCTCAGCGAGGTGAAGGACGGGCTGGTCCACCTGGACGGCCTGCTCGACGCCGAGGGCGGCGCGACCCTCAAGACGGCCCTCGGCGCGCTGATGCCACCGCCCCGGAAGGACGACGACCGGACGCCGGGGCAGCGCCGCGCCGACGCGCTGGTGGAGCTCGCCCGCCGGCCGCTCGATGGCAGCCAGCTGGGCCGGCTCGGCGGCCAGCGGCCCCACCTGGTCATCACCGCCAGCGCCCAGACGCTGGCCGGGCTGCCGGGCGCGCCGCCCGCGCAGCTGGAAGGCGTCGGACCGATCCCCATCGAGACGGCGCAGCGGCATGCCTGCGACCCATCGGTCAGCTGGCTGCTGGGGCAGGCGGAGCTGGAGAGCGAGACCAGCCATGCCCATCAGCGGATCCCGGCGGCCACGCGCCGGGCGCTGGTGGCCCGCGACCGTGGCTGCGTGGTCAACCACTGCCACCGGCCGCCGACCTGGTGCGACGGGCACCACCTGGTCTGGTGGACCCGGGGCGGGAAGACGGCCCTTCCCAACCTGGCACTCGTCTGCGGTCGCCATCACCGGATGCTCCACGAAGACGGCTGGACGCTGGAGCGTAGAGACGGACGATTCAAAGCCATCCCACCGCCCCGGCGCGTGACGCCCAGCGCGCGATCGGCCTGAACACCCCCACCGCGACTCTCACAAGAGGCGTAGTCCCTGAAAATGCGGCTGTCCGAGCCGGAGGCGGGTGAGTCGTGGCCCGACGCTCACCAGAGCGGCGGAGTGAGATCCTGGCCCGACGCTCACCCAGAGGGGGAGGGAGTTCTGCTGTGAACAGGTGGCTGATAGCATACGGCCGAATCTTCGATGGAGGACGTCTCGTACTTTCATGCGATCCCTAAGGCGGAGCTGCACCTGCATCTCGACGGCGCGGTGAGGCCGCGCACCGTCCTCGAGCTGGCCAAGGAGGGCGGCGTCCCGCTTCCCACGAACGACCTGGAGAAGCTCAAGGACTTTCTCGAGGCCACCGACAGCACAGCCTCACTTGTCGAGTACATCGCCTACTTTGAATTGCCGGTTGCTGTGTTGCAGAGCGTGCCCGCCCTGGAGCGCGCCACCTACGAGCTCTGCGAAGACCTGAACAAAGACAACGTGCGCTACGCAGAAATTCGTTACGGCCCCTGGTTGCACACACAACAGGGTCTTTCGCTGACCGATGTGATCCGCGCCGTGCTGAGTGGCTGGGCTGCCGGCCGCAAGGCCTTCGGCCTCGAGGGCGGGATCATCGTGACCGCGCTACGCGACATGCCGCCGGCGCAGAACCTGGCGCTCGCGCAGGTCGCCGGGCGGTACGTAAACAAGGGCGTCATCGGCTTCGATCTCGCCGGCGACGAAGCCGGCCACCCGCCGATCCTGCACGAAGACGCGTTTCGCATGGCCCGCGCGTTGGGCCTGAATATCACCATTCATGCTGGCGAGGCCGCCGGGCCCGAGAGCGTACGCCAGGCGATCTCGATGGGCGCGCGACGGCTGGGCCATGGGGTGCGCGCCCAGGAAGACGCCGACGTCGTCGCGATGATTCGCGAAGACGGCATTCAGCTGGACATGGCGCCGACCAGCAATGCGCAGACTAAAGCCGTCCGCCGCGTGGAGGAGCACCCACTGAAGCGCTTTTACGAAGGCGGCATCAAAGTCACGATCAGCACGGATTCGCGGACGGTCTCGAACGTGACGCTGACGCAGGAATTTCAGACCGCCGTGCGGGTGCTGGGGTGCTCGCGCGAACAAGTCTGGGCGATGAATCTCCAGGCGCTGGACGGCGGCTTCGGTGACCACGTGACGCGCGCGCGGCTTCGGCGCGAGTTTACGGACGCCGAAGCGCGACTCCGGTCGGCGCCGACCCCAGGCTAGTCCCACGACCCGGCGGCGCGCCGTCTCAGGTGGGCGCGCCGAACGGGGTCTCACGCTCGGCCAATACGGCCCGCTGGCGTTCTCTGTTAGCCGGGCTCGACGCCACCAATCCCGAGAAAGTTGCCGGTGGTGTTGTAATGCTTGATCTGCCGGCCCGTCCGCGGATCGAAAACGTCAAGGTTGCTGCTTGCGTCGAGCGCGTACAGGACACCGCCGTCCAGGCTGAATGCAATGCCTCGGAATCCTGCGCCGCCGCCGACGTGTTGGACAAGATGCAACGAGCCCGAAGCACTGAAGATCCAGATGCCTTCTGTTGTCCGATCGTCAGCGCCAAGTGCGACCACCCAGCGGCCTTTCGGGTCGATCGCGATCCCGTGGTTGGGCTCGAAACCTTGCTTCGCGTCCGCGTCGATCGGCACAAGCCAGGCCGGTAACGCGGACGTCGAGCCCGGCTTCAAGTCCTTGAAGGGCAGGACTGGTCCGACGCCGCCGGTGCGCGCATCGAACGTCGCAAGCTGGTCGCCGAGATTGACAAAGAGTGTTCGGCCGTCGGTCGACAGTCCGAGACCGCCAGGATTGAGGCCAACCTGCATCAGGTTGACCGGAACGTGGGCGACGTGTGTCCCCGAGACGAGGTCCATGATGTCGAGCACCGGCGAATCGACATAGGGATTCAGTGTGTACAAGCGCGTTCCGTCCGTGGACACTAGACCCCCGGTGAAGCCGGCCGATGGTGGCGCATAGGACTTGACGATGCGAGCCGTCGACCAGTCGTACAGGACCTCGCCGAGGTCCTGGACCTGATTCTGTTGAGCGCTAATCACTCGGCTATGGGAAAGGAGCACAGCGGTTCCAGGGAGAAGGATCGGGGTATCGTAGCAGTCCGGTAACGTCACCCCTGGTTGCGTATTCCTCCCGGTCAGGCGGTCGACGACCCGGATCGTCGAGGAGACGCAGCCAGTGGTTGAATACACGATGAGCGCCCGGCTCTGCGGGAGTACCCATCGTTGAACGGGAGTCAGGACCTTGCCGGTCTTGAGGTCGAATGGACTTTCGAGGCTCGGATCCTGGCTTGGATCATCGAGGTTGACGATCTCGTGGGGTACCGCGGCCGGCGGGCGCGGTGTTGGTCCCGGGCCCTGGGCGGTCTGCCCGCGGAGCTGCAATTTGAGCACGACGCCGCCAACGATCAGCAAGATGGCGATGCCGAGGGCGAGGCCGGCGTTCAATCCATGCCGAGTCCAGCCGGGACGCCGTGCCGGCTTGGCGAGGGCCCGCGTTATCAGCGAATCGGCATCGCCGTCTGAGATGCGCCCGGCACGAGCATCGGCGTAGCGGCGCAGACGTTCGTTCAGCTCACTCATGTCTGCTCTCCTGATTGGGCGTAGCCCGGAAGGGCGCGCTCTAGCCGGCGAAGCGCCTCGTACAGTCGCGTCTTGGCGGTGGATTCCGGGATGCTCAGCTCGGCGGCAAGCCGGGTCAGCGTCTGGTCTTCGTAGTAGTGCAGGTAGACAACGGCCCGCAACGCGGGGGATAGGCGGCGCACCGCGCGCTCCAGGTCGACCTGGACAGCGGGGTCGGAGGATGCGGGTGCGACCACGCGGTCCGTCAAGCGGAGCACCTGGAGGAACCGGCGGCGGCGCCAGCGCAGGCATTCGCGGAGCACAATCGTGCGCAGCCATGCCGTGAAGGCCGTCTCATCACGTAGCGTGCCGCGTCGCTGATAGGCAATCATGAAAGCCTCCTGCGCGGCATCCTCGGCCGCGCTCCGGTCGTGCAGGACGAAGTCGGCGAAACGAAGCATCGAGCGCGCGTTTGCGCGCAGCAAACGCTCGAAGTCAGCAGGGTTGCTGGCCCGCGCGCCGAGCTCTTCGTCCATGCCCGCCACAGTAATGGAGACATCGCCGGGTTGAAAAAGTTTGGTGGGTTGTGGGTGCGTTCAATAGTGGGTGGGCCAGGGGCGGGGGAGCCTTCTAGATGCCAGGCGGGACGATAGCTGGTGGGACGATGGCGCCGCTGCGGATCTTACCCCTGAGATCCAGAACCTGATTGATGATGTCCTGGGGGACAACGCTGCTCGGCATGCTGAAGCTGGTGGCGTCGTCCTGCACCGAGAAGACCTGTTTACCGGGCCGGAACTGGCCGCTCTGCAGCCGCTGGATGGTGAGCGAGACCACGCGGTCGACCCGCTTCAATGCGCTCGTGATCACCGCCGGGCTGAGGAAGGCCTCGTCGTTGTTGGAGCCAATGGCGTACGCCGACGCGTCGTAGGCGGCATCGATGTAGCCGGAGGCGCAGCGCCCGGTAACTTCGAACAGAATATCCGCGCCCGCGGAGATCTGAGTGATGCCGAGCTGCTTGCAGAAGGCGGGATCCTGTGAGTCCGAGTAAGTGATTTTCAAGATCACGCCCGGGTCGACGTCCTGGGCGCCGGCGACGTAGCCGGCGATATACGGATCAACGGCGGGCCCGTGATTCGAGCCCAGGACGCCAAGCACGTTGTGCGTGGCGTTGCCGACTTTATTTTTTTCTAACAAGCCCGCGAGGGCGCCCACGAGATACGCCGGTTCCTGCTCTTTGAAGAGCAGGTCTGTCACGTTGCCGAGGTCGACCGGCTGGCCGTTGTCATCGACCGGGATCGCATCAACGAGCGCAAACTTTTGATCTACGTGAAGTTGCGCCGCCCGCCAGACGGCGGTCGCCATGTCATGTGAGATCGCAATAACGAGATCTGGCTTGCCAGCGGCGCAGCGTTGCAGGCTGGCCAGGTACTCGGACGCCGCGCGGGAGGCGACCACGTCGACGTGGGCCCCGGCGCTGCGGGCGCCGTCCAAGGCCAATTGATTGAATGTATGGGCGGCCAGCCCATCGGCGTTGGTCGCGACGCAGACGTGCGTTCTGGCCGTGCCCGGGGGCGCGCTCGCCCCACCGCAGGAGGACACAACACCACCGGCCAGTGCGAGCGCAAGCAAGATGACAGGCTGGTCGCGGCGCGTCAACTCTTCTTGTAGGGCTTACCGACGGCCGCGGGTGCGATCGCTCGCCCCATCGCGCCGGCCAGCACCACGATCGTTACCAGGTACGGCAGCATGCCGAGGAACTGGATCGGGATATGTACCCCAGCGATTTGCAGCCGGCTGCTGACCGCGTCCGAGAAGGCGAACAGCTGCGAGGCGCCAAAGGCGCCGGCTGGGTTCCATTTCCCAAAGATCATCGCCGCCAGCGCGATGAAGCCGCGGCCGCCGGTCATGTTCGGGAGGAAGTTGCCGATCTGCTGAAGACTGAAGTAGGCGCCGCCGAGTCCGGCCAGCGCGCCACTGGCGATCACGTTCACGTAACGGACGAAATACACGTTGATGCCGGCGGTTTCAGCGGCGGCGGGATTCTCGCCGCACGCCCGAGTACGCAGCCCCCAGGTGGTCTTGAAGATCAGGAAATAGATGCCAATGACTGCCAGCAGCATGGCGTACGTCACGAACTGGTTCTGGAAGAAAATCCGGCCGAGCGCCGGGATCGCCGACAATCCCGGAATGTCCCAGTGGGGGAGGGTGCCGGGGCCAACGGTCGTCGAGCTTTCGATGAAGTTGCGATAGAAGACGCCGGTGATGCCGACGGCCAGGATATTGATGACCATGCCGCTGACGATCTGGTCCACGAGCAGGCTGACGGACAATGCCGCATGTAACGTCGCGATCAGCATGCCGGCGACGACGGCGCCGAGCACCCCGAGCCAGAGACTCTGCGTCGCGAGCGCCACCGCGAAGCCGACGAAGGCGCCGGTCAGCATGATGCCCTCGAGCGCGATGTTGACAACCCCGGAGCGCTCGCACATGATCCCGCCCAGGGCCGCCAGGGTGAGCGGCGTCGCCGTGACCAGCGTCTGGGCGAGCAGCCCGACGACGTCCTGCCGTTGGAGGAAGTCCATCAGACCGCCGTTGCCCCTTCGCGCTCGGTGATCTGGATCTCGGCGACCTGCTGCGCGCGCAGCCGGAATAGCCAGCGCACGATCGAGGGTGCCGCGACAAAAATTATCACCATCGCCTGCACGACGGAAATCAGATCAGACGACACCTGCGTTTCCAGCTGCATGAAGCTCGCGCCGTTCCGAAGCGCGCCGAAAAGAAATGCGGCCGGCAGGACGCCCCAGGGGTTGCTGCGCGCGAGCAGCGCCACGGCGATGGCATCGAAGCCATAGCCAGCAGCGACGGTGTCCGTCATGTGATGGCTGATCCCGAGCACCTGCACGATTCCAGCGAGCCCGGCGAGCGCACCGGAGATGCCCATGCTCAGCACGAGTGTCAGCCCGACCGACATGCCGTTGGCCCGTGACGCGATTGGATTGAATCCCACCGAGCGCAAGCGAAATCCGAGCGTTGTCCGCTGGATCAGGAACCAGACGGCCGGCACCGCGAGCAAGGCCAGCACGAGCCCGAAGTGCAACCGGGTGCCCGGCACCAGGATGGGCAGGTGGGCGTTCGGATCGATGTTCGGGGTCCGCGGTGTCGAAACGTTCTTAGCCAGCATCAGGCCACCGTCGATCAAATAGTTGGCCAAAAGAAACGCGATGTAGTTGAGCATGATGGTGGTGATGACTTCGTGAGCGCCAAAGCGTGCTTTCAGCGCGCCGGCGATCCCCGACCAGACGAAGCCGCCGAACATGCCGGCGGCAATCGCAAGCGGAATCTCGATGATGCCTGGCAAGCCGTTGATGCTGTAGGCGACGAACACGCCGGCAAGGGCCCCGATATAGAACTGGCCCTCGGCACCGATGTTGAAGAGTCCCGCCCGGAACCCGAGTGCGATGCCCAGCCCGAGAAATACATACGGAATCGAACTGACCAGGGTTTCGGCGAACGCCGAATTGTTCGTGAACGCCCCCTGGAAGAGGGCGCCGAGCGCCTGGACGGGATCTGAGCCCGTGACCGCCACCGCGACGCCCGCAACCGCGAACCCGCACAAGACCGACGCCACGGGCACCAGGAGCGCGTTGACGACCCAGGGCGGCAACCGGCGCGTGATCATGCGGCCCCTGCCATCAGAAGCCCGATCCGCTCGCGGTCGATCGCATCACCTTCCATGAGGCCCACGATCCGGCCGCGGTAGAGTACCGCCACCCGGTCGGCCAGCGAGAGGACCTCATCGAGTTCGGACGAGACGAGCAACACCGCCAGGCCCTCGTCGCGCTGGCTGACCAGGCGACTGTGCACGAATTCGATCGAGCCGACGTCGAGCCCGCGGGTCGGCTGGCTGGCGATCAGCACCTGCGGCCTGGTGCCGAGCTCGCGCGCCAGCACGACTTTCTGCTGGTTTCCGCCGCTGAGCGATCCGACCGGCTGCTCCGGTGACTGGGCGCGGATGTCGAAGGCCTTCATGAGCGCGCGGGCGTGATCCCGGATGACGCGCAACTGGCGCAGGATCCAGTTGGCATAGGGGGCCTGATCGAAATCGCTCAACACCAGGTTGTCGGCCACGGGAAACTCGAGAACCAGGCCCATACGCTGCCGGTCCGCCGGTACGTCGCCCAGCCCGGAGCGCAGCCGCCATCGAGTCGGCCGCCGGGTGATGTCGCGGCCACCGAGGATCACCCGGCCCGAACGCGCCGGGCGCAACCCGAGCATGGCCTCGACCAGCTCGGTCTGGCCGTTGCCTTCAACACCGGCGATGCCGACAATCTCGCCGGAGCGCACCGCCAGGCTCACGCCGTCGACCACCGTGTGCCGGCGGTCATCCTGCACCACCAGCTGGTCGACTTCCAGGACGGTCTTGCCCGCGTGCGCAGGCGTCTTTACCACCCGTAGTAGCACCGGACGGCCAACCATCATCTGCGCAAGCTCGACGGGCGTCGTCTCTTCGGGCACGGTCGATCCGACGACCTTGCCGCGGCGCATTACCGTGATCCGGTCGGCCACGACCATGACTTCGGCCAGCTTGTGCGTAATGAAAATCACCGCGGCACCCTGTTTGACGAGTGTGCGGACGACCTCGAAGAGGCCCTCCGTTTCCTGCGGCGTCAGGGCCGCCGTCGGCTCATCCAGGATCAGCAGGCGAGCACCCCGATAGAGTGCTTTGACGATTTCAACGCGTTGCTGAAGCCCGACGGTGAGGTCCTGGACCCGCGCGCGGGGCTCGACCTCGAGGCCATACTGTCGGGAAATCTCTCGGACGCGGAGCGACGCCTGATCCAGGTCGATGAGTCCCCGCTTGCCGACGATTTCGTGGCCGAGCATGATGTTCTCGACCACAGAAAGCCTGGGAATCAGCATGAAGTGCTGGTGGACCATGCCGATGCCCAACTTGATCGCGTCCTGGGGCCCGTGGATCTCCACGGCCCGGCCGTCGAGCAGGATCTCGCCGGCATCCGGCGTCACCAGCCCATAGACGACGTTCATCAGGGTCGATTTGCCGGCGCCGTTCTCACCGAGCAGGGCGTGGACCCGGCCCCAGTTGACGACCAGGTCCACGCCGTCTACGGCCCTCAAGCTCCCGAAGGTCTTTCGGATCCCTCGGAGCTGGAGCGCGGTCGATTCGCTAGGAGGTGACGCCGGTTGTGATGGTGCCGTTCTTCAAGCCGCTCTGGACTTGAGTCATCTTCGTCTTGACGTCCGCCGGGATCTTCGAATCCCAATCATGGTAGGGCGCGATCCCAATCCCGTCGTTGCTGATGTCAAAGGTCTTGATGCCCGGCGTGAATGAGCCATGCACCACGTCCGCAATCGCCGCCTTCACGGCCACGTCGAGGTGCTTCTCGGCGCTGGTGATCAGGCAGCTAGCAACCTCCGGGTACGAGAGGAATTGGTCGACGTCGACCCCGATGCACTTCTTGCCCTGCTCTTTGGCCGCGACCAGGGCGCCGTTGCCAGTGTTACCGCCAACCCCAAAGACGATGTCGGCACCCTGCCCAAAGAAGGTCAACGCTTGCTGCTTGCCCCAATCGGGATCGTTGAAGTCCTTCGCACCGCTTTCCGGCTGGTAGATGCCGATGACGTTGACGTGCGGGTTGGTGCTCTTCGCGCCGTTCTTGTAGCCCTCGACGTAGTGGACAACCGGCGGCACGGTCTGAAGGCCGGCGACATAGCCGATGGTGTTGGTCTTGGTGAGGAGACCTGCCAGCGCGCCCGCCAGGAAGCCCGGCTGATCCTCCTTGAAGAGGAGCCCGAGCAGGTTCGGCGGCGGTGTCTTGTCGACGAAGTCAGCGAAGTCAACCATCACGAACTTGATGCTCGGGTTAGCCTTGGCGGCTGCGATCGTCGCATCACCCAGCTTGAAGCCCACGGTCACGATCACGTCGTACTTCTGGTCGACGAAAAGCCCGATGTTCTTGGGGTAGTCATCCTCGCTGCTGGATTCGATCGCCTTGCCCTGAACGCACAGGCTGCTGTCCTGCTGGGCTTTGACAACTCCCTGGTAGGAGTCATAGTTGAACGATTTGTCGCTGAGCTTGCCGACGTCAGTAACGAGCCCGACCTTCCAGGTCTTGGTACAACTCGCGGCCGGACCCGTAGTGCTGCCGCACGCCGCCACGACCACGGCGAGCGCCAGGCTGACAGCAAGGCCAAGCAAACGAACAGGTTGCTTCCTCATACGTCCTCCCCTGCACGGATAGTGCTACCCCTCGATTCCGGGCGATTGTAGCAGCTAATTGTTGGAAATTTTTCCTATCAGGCGCCGGTGGTCAGCTTCCCGGCAGCCAGCAGGCCGGCGATCGTCCGCAGCTGTTCCAGCTGCCCGGGCAAGACCTCAGGCTGGAGCGAGCCGAGCTCGACGGCGCCTTCCGCCAGGCCGACCTGGCGCAGGCCGCCAACCCAGTGGCCGGCGGCTGCATCGACGACGATCAGGGCGACGCCGCGATCGACGAATTTCATGCTGCTGGCCAGCAGGCAGCCGCTGGCCCGCGGGTCAGTGGACGGTTCCGCGTCGCCGCCGATGCAGATGCTCCCGGCCTGGGCTGCGCCCCGCAAGGCCCCCTGCCCGGTCGTGCCGCCGGTCCCGAAGATCACGTCCGCGCCCTGGTGGACGAATGCCCGCGCCTGCGCCGCGCCCCATCCCGGGTTGGCGTAGGGCAGGCCGTCCGCGGCCGGCTGGTACGCGCCCATCACCCGCACGGCGGGTCTGACATACAGGGCACCGTGCTCGAAGCCGGACCGATCGCGCTGATCTGGAGCGCCGCCCGGCCCATAGATGCCGGCAATGAGCCCCGTCTTGGTGACCATGCCCGCCAGGGCGCCGGCGAGGTAGGCGGCCTGGTCGTCCCGGAACGTCAGCACGGCCAGGTTCGAGCTGCCCACCGGGGCGGCGATCGGGTCAACGAGCAGGAAGTGCGTTGCCGGGTTGGTCCGCGCCGCATCGACGACCGCGTCAGTCAGCAGAAAGCTGGCGGCGACCACCAGGTCGACGCGACGATCGGCGTACGCCTGGAGCAGGTGAAGATACTCAGACGGGCGGGTCGGGACCGTGAAGTCGGCGTGAGCGCAGGGATGGCGGCGTAGAGCCTCGCGAACGCCCTGCCAGGCGGCGGCATCAGCCCGGGAATCGAGGCCGGCGACATCGGCCACGAAGCCGACCAAGAATTCCTTGGCGCAGCTGGCCGCGCCGGTCGTGGCCGGTTTCGGATGGATCCCGCCGGTGCCCGCCTGCACCAGCAGCAGCAGGCAGACGATAAGAACCAGAATCGTCGGTGTCAGGTACCGAAGAGGCGGTCGCCGTAGTCCCCCAGACCGGGCAGGATGTACTTCTGGACGTTCAGCTCGCGATCCCGCGCCGCCGCGAAGATCTGCACGTCCGGGTGCGCTGCCTGGAGAGCCTGGATCCCTTCGGGAGCCGCCACGACGCACACTAGGCGAACGCTTGCCGGCTGGTATTCCTTCATGATCTCCACGGCTTTCGTCGCCGTGCCACCGGTCGCCAACATGGGGTCCAGGATCATGACGGCTTTGCCAGCGATATCGGGCGGCAGCTTGACGTAGTAGCGGGAGGCGATCGCGGTTCGTTCGTCACGCTCCAGGCCGATGTAGCCGACCGTGACGTGGGGCAGCAGTTCGAGCACCGGTCCGACCAGCCCGAGGCCGGCCCGCAGGATGGGGACCGCCACCACCCGGTCGTCGATCGCGTAGCCGTTGGTCTCCTCCAGTGGCGTGTGCATGGCAAAGGACCGCGTGCGCAGGTCGCGGGTCGCCTCGTAGAGCAACAGGGTGATGATCTTGTCCGAGGCTTCGCGAAACTCATCAGGGGTCGTCTCCCGGTCGCGCAAGCGAGTCAGGTAATGCGCCACCAGCGGATGCTCGACGAGGTGCAGGCTCATGGCGCCTCCTCCCTGGCCCTCCCCCGGAGGGGGAGGGAAATTGCCGGCGGTAGCACAGCCAGGCCCGGGGCAGCCATACGGCCCTGCGCGAGAAGCTTCTTGATGCGTGCGAGGTTCGAGGCCGACCAGTTGCTGTTTGGCCTGCGCGGCGTGAACCGGCCGGCGTAGGTCGCCTCGTCGATCGACTTGGTCTGACCGTCGATCCACCCATAGGCGAGCGCCTCCTGGACAGAATCTTCGTAGCTGATGCCCGACCTGCCGGAGGCTCTCTTGTAATAGATCAGCCAGATCTCTTTCTTCTCGGCGTGATGCCTGGCCAGCCAGCGCCGCCATTCCAGACGGTTACGGATCTTGAGCGTCTCACCGACGTCCATCGTCAGGTGCTCAGCGGGGCCAACTGGCGGACGGCGCCGAGCGCCACGCGGAACATCGGCGTCAGGTCGAGCGCGGCGACCCGCGCCGGGTCGATGTCTGCCTCGCCCGGCTCGTTGACCACGGTCAGGACCGAGCCCCCGCGCAGGCTCCGAAGCGCGGCGATCACGAAGATCGTCGACGTCTCCATGTCGTTGCAGAGTACGTGCGCCCGTTGCCAGACTTTAAGCGCCTGCTCCAGCTCCTCACGGCGGGGCATGCGGGCAGCGTGGAGGTCCGGATAGAGCGCATCGTGGCTTCGGACAACCCCGGCGTGGGCACGCTGGTTCGCCGCGCGGGCGGCGGCGACAATCGCCGACACCAGCTCGAAGTCGGCCACGGCTGGATAGCCGAGCGGCACGTAGCCGGGAGTCGTACCCTCGTCGCGCACGGCCGCCGTCGCGATCACCAGGTCTCCGAAGCCCACGCCCTTTACGATCGACCCGGTGGTGCCGACGCGGATAAACGTCGTCGCACCGATGGCGGCAAGCTCCTCGACGGCGATCGCGGTCGACGGCGAGCCAATGCCGGTCGAGCAGACCGAGACCGCGCGGCCGTCGAGCTGGCCCGTGTAGGTGGTGTACTCGCGGTTACGCGCGATCAGCTTAGGACCGTCCAGCAGCCTGGCGATCGACTCCACTCGGCCTGGATCGCCGGGGAGAAGGACGACTTCGCCAACGTCGCCCGGTTTGCAGCGGATGTGGTACTGCAACTCCCCCATGGCCGAGGTGAGTTTACGCTGGCGGCCAGGTGGGCGTGCTACAGGCTCCAGGCGTCGCTACTGGCGGTGAAGGTGTCGCCCATGAACACCCGCAACAGCGGCGATGTGATCGCCTGGCGGTAGCTGACCGTCACGTGAATCGCGGCGTTCTTGCTGCGGTTGAGGAGCGTCGGCGAGACCGAGACGCTGACCAGGTCGGGGTTCACGTCCCCGAGGTTTTCGAGCACGGTCCGGCAAACGGCGGCATCGTTGTACCCCTGCGGGTGGGCAAGCCCGCCGGTGACCGCCCAGCAGGGCGTCGTATTGCTGGTCGCCGCTTCCAGGCTGCTGCCCGCGACATAGGCGGCTTCCTGAGCGGCGTGGTTGACCTTCGCTGCGCTGAGGGCCACGCCCAGGAATTGCACACTCATAACGCCCAGGGCAAAAACAAACGCCACTACGATGGCGAATTCGACACCGGTCTGCCCGCGCGATGCCCGTTTCACGAGATCAGCATCCGGTAGACGGATTTCCAGGTACGTTACGGATCCAGCCGTTCGATGCCCGATCCGCTAACGCGTCGAAGGAGAAGCGCCCGGGGCTTCGCCCGGCTCGCCACCGTGAACGCCGCGGCAATGCGGCTCGTAACCTTTAGGGCATCTTCGGCCGAGCGGGCGTGGATCACGGCCAGTGCCTGGCCCGCGGCGACCGGGTCGCCGATCTTCTTTTCGAGCACGATGCCGACGGCGAGGTCGATCGTCGCGTCTTTGCGGTCACGACCGGCCCCCAGTGCTTTGGCGGCCAGCGCAATCTCGAGCGCGTCCGCCCGCGCGATGTAGCCGGAACTGGCCGCCAGAACGGGTCGCTGCACCGTCGCCGCCGGCAAACCGCTGGGATCGTCGGTCACACGTGAGTCGCCGCCCTGCGCCGCGATGAGTTCCGCAAATTTGCGTAACGCCGACCCATCCGTGAGATGGCGGCGCAGATCGACCGGCGCGCGGCCGGCGAGGCGCAGCATCTCGGCACCAAGCCGCAGGGAGAGCGCCTCCAGTTCGGCGGGGCCCCGACCTGCCAGCGTATCGATCGCTTCCTTGACCTCGAGGGCATTGCCAACCGCGCGCCCGAGGGGCTGTTCCATGTCGGTGACGTAGGCGACCGTCTCTCGGCCGGCGTTCTGTCCGAGCGCAACCAGCGCCTGGGCCAGCGTCACAGCATCGTCAATGTCGGCGATGAACGCGCCGCGACCAACTTTCACGTCCAGCAGGATCGCGTCCGCGCCGGCCGCGAGCTTTTTGCTCATTACGCTGCTGGCAATCAACGGCACGGAATCCACCGTGGCCGTGGCGTCGCGTAGTGCATACAGGGCGCGATCAGCCGGAACCATGTCGGCGGTCTGGCCCATGATGGCGATGCCGATGCGGCGCACTTGCTCGATGAATCGATCAACGGGGAGATCGACCTGGAATCCCGGGATCGCTTCCAGCTTGTCAAGCGTTCCGCCGCTGTGCCCGAGCGCGCGTCCGGAGATCTTCGCCACCGGGACGCCGGCGGCAGCCACCAGCGGACCGACGACGAGGGTCGCCTTGTCGCCGACGCCGCCCGTCGAGTGCTTGTCGACTTTCCGGCCTGGGATCGACGAGAGATCCAGCTGGCGGCCGCTGGCCGCCATCGCCAGGGTCAGCGTCGTCGTTTCGGCGTCCGTCATCCCGCGCAAGCGCACCGCCATCAGCCAGGCCGCGAGTTGGTAGTCGGGGATGGTGCCCTTGCTGGCGCCGTCCACCAGGAAGCGAATCCCGGCATCCGTGTGCGCCTGGCCATCGCGCTTCTCGCGGATCAGCTCGAGCGCCGTCACGCACGAAGTGTAGTTTGGCCGGATGTGGCTGAAGCTGATCGGCCTGGTGCTGCCGCTCGGGCTCGACACCTTCGCGGTGGCTGCGGCGTTCGGCATCGCCGGGCTGAAAGGTAAAGACCGGCTGCGCCTGAGCCTGTTGTTCACCGCGTTCGAGGTTGGGATGCCGCTGGTCGGCTTTTTCGGCGGCCGCCTGGTGGGCCAGGTGGCCGGCAGCGCCGCCGACTTCCTGGCGATCATCATCCTGGTCGGGCTCGGGATCTACATGCTCTGGCCGAAGAGCGCAGACGAGGAGGAAGAACGCTTGAGCTTGCTCGGGCGCACCCACGGGTTGGCGGCAATCGGCCTGGGCATCAGCATCAGCACCGACGAGCTCGCCATCGGCTTCACGATCGGGCTCCTGCATTTTCCGGTCGTCCTGATTCTGGTTCTCATCGGCATCCAGACGTTCGTCGCCACCCAGCTTGGAATCCGGCTTGGCGCCCGGATCGGCGAGCGGGTCAGGGAAGGCGCCGAGCGCTTGGCCGGCGTCGCGCTGGCCTTGCTGGGCGTCGTGCTGTTGGCCGAGAAGCTACTTCACTAGGTACGAGTTGACGCCGGGGGCAGGGGCAAACTTGGTGTTGAACTGCACCAGCAGCGAGGGGTGGCCGGGCGTGTAAGTCCCGCAGCCCGGGGTGCCCGGGCTGTTGCCCAGCACATTGCCACCGTTCAAATTCAGGAAGGCGCCGATGAACTCGCCGTTGATGGCGTACTGCGCGCTGGAGTCGGTGTCAGACGGCGACGTGTTGTGGGGACCCAGCTCCACCCCGGTCACCGCCATCGATCCCAAGGGGTCAGCGTCGAACACCGTCCCCCAGACCTGGAAGCGAGGCACGTTCGAGGCGCTGGCGTTGAACGTCTCGCTCCAGACGGTCCCGTTATTGCCGTTCGTGGGTGCGATGTAAAAAGCGATGTTCGTGCTACCCGTCGGCGTGAAGTGCGGGGCGACGAAGAACACGCTGCCGTCGTTGGGTAGCTGGGAATTGTTCGCCGAGAACGTGCCGCCCTGGTCGAAGATGAATTCGACGCCGTTCGTGCCATCGGACGCAGGCGGCAGGTCGGTCGTGCCGATCGCCGGCGAGCCTGCGTAGTGAGCAAGCCCGGTCGACGTGTTCGAGACGTAACCACCCGTGATGGTGAGATTCGCCCCCGATGTCAAGTAGTAGATGCCATTGAGGAAGACGTAGACGCTGTTGTAGCCATTATCCCCATTGGCCGGGATGGTGATTGACGATGTGTATCTTCCCGGTGTGAAGACGTACACCCACTTCGAGGTGCTCGAGTTCGTGATGGTCACACCGTTGACAACTCCGGAAGTTCCGGGCGCGATCTTCGCCTTGTTCGTGGGATTGATCACGGTGGTGATCTGGGAGACGTCAGGCATGTGGTAGTCCGGCTCCGCATCCAATCCGGCCCCGAAATTGACCGGGCTCTGCCAGAAGGTAAACAGGCTATGGTTGTCGCTGGCCGAGTTCACGGTCAACTCTCCATTGACGTTGAGAAACGCCTGGTTGGGGTTGGGCACGTGAAACTTGGCGTTGCTCACTGTCAGGCCCATGATGCTGGCGTTGCAGACGTCGGCGCCGTCCTGGCCGTCGTCAATCTGGGTGTAGCCGCCCTGGTCGTTCCAGATGGTGTTGCCGCTGCCACCGCTGGTGTAGGCGAACAGGGCATAGGTCTTGGCATTGGTGCCGGCCTCGGCCGTCGCGGTGGCCACGATCGCGACCTGGCTAAACCCGAGAATCTGGACGAACGTCGCCACCGCGTTGTAGCTGACGGTGACCTGAACCTGCTTGTTGTCATATCCGGTGGGCGCAACGGCCGTGATGGTATAGCCGCCTTCGGTGTCGGTGACCGTGTTGTTGATCGGGGCGGTGTAAAAGGAGGAGTTCGGATCGTTGTTGGCGGGGTTCTGGTTGAAGACCGCAAACGTATCGTCGAGCGCGTAATAGAGCGAATAGTTCGGCTGGCCGTTCGGGTTCGCGACCGTGCCGACCAGGCTCTGTGCGCCCGCGAGCGCGCCGGAGTCGACCGCATCCTGCATCAACCGGCGCTGGAAGTAGAGACGGCCGGCGTCGATCGCCAGCGCCAGCATGCCGCAGATAGCGACCATCGCCAGCGCCATGATCACGATGGCCTGCCCGGCACGGCTCCGGCGACTCCTGACCAACATCTAGTACTCGGCCCTCATCGACGAGCCTGCCGACATCATGAACTGAGCGCCGGTCAGGTCGGAGATCATCCCCGTCATGGGCGCGAACAGGTACGTGACGCGCACGGTGACCTCATGGTTTCCGCTGGTTCGATTCGGCGTGATCCAGATGAAGCCGGTATTTGGCGTTCTGGGAAACGACGGCGAGGTGCAGGGCGTCGGGTTCGACAGGCAGGGGTCCTCGCTCAACACCATGCCGCCACCACCGATCTTCGCCAATGTGGCGTTGATGATCACGCTGTCCGGATAGGTGCTGGCGTAGTTGCTGCGCAACACCAGCTGGCGTGCACCTTCGTGGGCGGCCTCGGCGATGTTGATGTAGACGGCGATCGCGCGCCCGAAGTCGAAGATGCCCATCACCAGCAGAAAGAGCAGGCCGGCGAGAAGCGAGAACTCCACCATCGCCTGACCGCGGGACTTCCGGCGCTTCATTAGTAGTTCGTCCTCATTTGCACCGAGACGCTCATGTGGATCGGGTTGCCCACCAACTGCTGCATCAGCGGCGTGTAGAGCTGAAAGTCATATGTGACGGTGACGGTGACGTAATAGTTGACGGGGGAGCCGTTGAGCCAATCGGTGACCCGGTTGGAACCATCCGGACAACCTGTCATCGGCTGAGACGAGTCGTGGGGCGGGCAGACGGTGACCGTCTTCGGCGCGATGCCACTGTAGGTGAGCTCGGCCATGACCGCCTGGTTGATGGCGCTGTCAGTCTGCACGGGGCATGTCGAATAACTCGGTGCGGTGCAGGCGGGCGTATCCGGACCGGTGTAGATGTTGAGGATCGCGGCTCGAGCCCCTTCCCGCGCGGCGTTCGTAATCGCCACCTGGAAGTAATAGGCGCGGCCGAAGTCGACCAGGCCGAAAGTAAGGAAGGTCAGAACCGGCAAGACCATGGCCATCTCGACGAGCGACTGCCCGGCGCGGCCACGCCAGCGGTTGATTTTCATGGATTTGTTACCTGGCACCGGGTCTTTTGGAAGCCAAGCGCCTACTGCGGATAACGCAAACGGTAAGGGTGGTGAGGTCCGAATCGAGACACGGCTGCTTACAGGTCCCGTTACGACTTCCGCGAGGCGCGGTCGCGGCGGCATGAAAGAGGGAGAACGAGCGCTTGTTCGGGCACAAATGTTCCGTATTGCGCCTTTTTCGGACGCAGGCTAATGTTCCCCGTGCGACCTGTCAGAAAGCCAGCTAGAGAAGGAAACGACTCTAGTCGGTCGTTGACGAGGGGACCGCAAGGTTCCCACTCTCGAGCCGTGAGGTTCGAGGGCCCGGCCCGCAAGGGCTGGGGAGTCGGGTGTCGCAAGACGCCTGGTTCTGTCGGCGACGAAGGTCCGGCCCGCAAGGGCTCGGGCTGGGCGGCGGGATGAAGGCTCGCTGGGTAACACCGGTGAGTTGTAAACCGTAACGATAGGTCGCATTCTTTTTGCCAACCCGGTGGCAGGGGCCGGTTCCCACGCAGGGAAATCGTCGCGGGACCGCGGCCAGCCCGAGGACCAGGGACGGGTGCCGCTCTGGGACGTCACCTTAGAATCAACGCGGAATGGAGTCCCAGAACTCGGCGACCTTCGAAGGCCTGCTGAAGCGCGGCGAGCTGATCGAGTCGACGTCGGAGATGACGCCGGATTACCTGCGTGAGCTCAAGCACACCCTGATCGTCTCCGGCGACACCGAGTTGATCTCGGCTCCCGCCTACTACCTGGCGGCCCGCAAGGCGCCCAGCGTCAACGCCTTCATGACCGCGATCGCGATCATCCAGGACGAGCTGGCCCACGCGCACATCGCGTATCACATTCTCGAGGAGCTGGGCGAAAGCCAGGAGGCATTGATTTTCAAGCGCGATCCCAAGGCCTTCCGCTATCCCTACGCCTTTGATGTGCCACTCGAAAGTTGGACCGAGCTGGTGGTGGCGAACGCGATGTACGACCAGGCCGGCTTCTGCCTGCTTGGCGACATCCACGAGCAATGCTCCTACGGGCCCTGGAAGCGCGGGCTGGTGAAAGTGATGGCTGAAGAGAACTTCCACCTCCGCAACGGCCGCAACTGGTCGAAGCGGATCAGCCAGGCGGGCGGCGCCGCCAAAGAGGAGCTGCAGCGCGCGGTTGACTGGATGTTTCCACTGACCGTCGAATGGTTTGGCTTGCCGGACGATCTCAAGCAGCACAGCGCCCAGCTCGAGTACCGGCTGAAGGGCCTGACCAACGACCAGCTCCGGCAGCAGTGGCTGTCGACCGTCGTTCCCTTCATGGAGTCGATCGGAATTCGGGTGCCGGCGCACAAGGAGAACAGCCACTATGTGCTCGACTATCCATTCCCCTGCACCTTCGACGCCGAGGAGAAGCACTGGGACTACAACGATCCGTGTTCTTGGGATGACGTGTTGATGCGCTGGCGGGCGCGAGGCCCGCGCAACGCCGAGATGGTCGCGCTCTTCCAGGAGAGCTTCGCCAAGTTCCAGGTTCGCACGTGAGTTTCTCCCGGCTTTTTCACGTTGGAGCGGGGCCCCTTGAAGCGCGCCTGTGGTCGGCGCTGGCCGAGATCGACGATCCCGAGATGCCGGTCAACCTGGTGGACCTGGGCCTGATCTATGGCCTCACCGTGGAAAGCGGCCGGGCCTGCGTACGGCTCACCTTCACGGCCATGGGATGCCCGGCCACGGAGATGCTGATGAGTGACATCCGTGAGCGGCTGCTCGCCGAGCCGGGCATCGACGAGGTATGCCTCGAGGTGGTCTGGGATCCGCCGTGGACGTCGGCCCGGTTGACCGCCGACGGCCGGGAGGCCCTCCGCGCCTGGGGGCTTTCCGTCTGATGCGTTACACGCGCGTCCACGCCGACGTTCGCGAGTACGACGTCTTCGCGCGCAAGAGCAGGGTCGAGCCGCTGCACCAGGTCGGCAGCGTGGTCGCACCCGACGACGACCTCGCCATGGCGTATGCCCGCGCGACGTATGACGAAGAGCGCTGGGTCGAGATGATGATCGTGCCGCGCGATGCGGTCATCCGGCTCTGGGCGCCCGGAGAGTCCGAGACCTGAGCCTGTATTCCCTCGTCAAGAGCCTCGCCGACAACAAGCAGTTACTGGGGATGCGCTACGCGGAATGGTGCATCGCCGCGCCCAGCCTGGAGGCCGACATCGCTGCAGCAGCCATGGGACTCGACGACATCGGGCACAGCCGGGTCCTCTACGGATCGCTGCGCGAGCTGGGCACGCCGGACGATACCGATGAGAGCCAATATGCCAACGTTCCCTACCTGGACCGGCCATGGACCGATTGGACGCAGTTCGTGGCGGCGAACGCCGTGCTTGACAGCGCCTTCACGCTCATGATCGACGCGCTGGCCAACGGCAACGTCGAGATCCTGCGCAGCCGGCTCAAGAAGATGTTGCAGGAGGAGCGCTACCACTATCTGCATGGGCACAGCTGGGTGCGGGAGGCGAGGGACGCCGACGCGGTCGGGCGCGCCTGGCGCGAGTCGCTCGAATGGATTGGCCCCGAGAGCGGGGACGTCGACGAGCTGCAGCGCCAGGGCCAGCTCGCCTACGGCGTACGCGACTTGCGGCGGCTGCTCGAAGAGCGCGTTGGCGGCCCGGCGCCGGAAGCCACGATCGATTGGACGGCGTGGGATCCGATCCGGCGGCGAACCCAACGCGGCGCGATCGACCAGGCGACGCTCGAGATGCTGCAGGGACTCGCGGAAAAGCGCTACATGCCCGCCGGTGGGTAAGCCCCCTCCCCGACCATCCCCCAAAGGGGGAGGGAGATTTACGGAGCCCTCCCCGCAAGCTGCAGGAACCCCCGACGCCAAGCCTCCCCCGAAAGGGGGCAGGGAATCCGGCAGGGGGGAGGAACACTCAAGTCCACAGGGGAAGGGAGTTTTAAGGCCGCGCTGCCCGTTCTGCGGCTCGACGGATACTGAGGTCATCTCCCTGTTCGGCAGCCAGGTGATGACGATGCAGTGCAAATGCCGGGGGTGCGGCAGCTTTTACGAGGCGAGCAAATACTGAGCGACCTGGAAGGGAAGGGGTTGTCGCACATCGTGACCGAGCGCAGAGCCCGATACGAGCCCCCACCCTGTCCTCCCCGGAGGTGAGGGGGACATAGAGTCGCCGAGCATGCGTTTGCGAACCGCAGTTCGGAGTTGCGGCCAATAACGCCGGACTCTACGCTTACGCCCGCGACCTGTCAGAAAGCCAGCCGATGAAGGAAACGACATCGGTCGGCTCCCGAACCCCGGGCCCGCAAGGACTCGGTTAGTACGGAGCGAAGGTCCTTCTGGAAACGGTTGGACTGGGCGGCGGTAAGGGCTCGTTGGGTCACACCGGCGGGTTATCAACCGTAACGATGGGTCGCTTCACTTTTCTACAGGTTCTGCCGGCTTTGCCTTCCCGAGCCCGGCAGACCTGCATGCCGGCGAAGCACCGCCGCTCGCGCCGGCTCCCCCCGGCCGGCGAACAGGTATCATAATTCCTGAGCGTAAGGGGCCGAGTTAAAAATTTAGTGGCTGGTTCACGTCTCTTGTTTTCTGAAACTTAATCGGCTATCGTCTCAAGAAGGCCCGGGCGAGGACGGAAGCAGCCGTCCGGGGCAAATCAAGGAGGGAAGGACGTGGCTCGATACCGCCTGCTTGCAGCAGCCGTTCCGATCTTTGTGGCCGCCCTAGCCGGGGGGTGGCCCGCGTCGGCCGGCCTCGGTGCCGGGGTGGGCAACGTCCCGCAGGGGACCCAGACGAACGACGCCTATGCCAAAAGTTTCGCCAAGAACAAGGTCACCAACGTCGACGCCACCACGCAGGCGACCAGCTGCTATACCCCCGAGGTGCCGTATGCGACCAGCGACGGCCCGGCGGAAGGGTACAGCGGCGAGTCGCGCTGCAATGGCGCATCGACGACCGGCGAAAATCTCGGTCCCTATCCGACCCAGTCGACCAGTAATCCCGGATTCCCGGCGACGAGCCCCATGCTGGTCAAGGACCACTCTGAGTCGGATATTCGGGTGGATCCGACGAATCCGCAGCACCTGATCGGCTCCTCCAAGTGGTTCGTCAGCCCCGAGGGTTATAACCACGAGCTGGGCTTCTACGAGTCCTTCGACGGCGGGGCCACCTGGCCGGTGCAGGGACACATCCCCGGCTACGAAGGCTGGACCGACAACACCGACCCGGTCGGGGCTTTCGATGGGTCTGGCAACTACTACGAGTTCCTGCTGAACTACCAGTTCTTCTACAACTCGGACGGCTCACATAACTTCGACATCGGGCAGCAGCAGGAGCCGAACCCGGGCGAGCCGGCGCAGGTCGTCGCGGTCGCCGTCCATCCGCATGGCGCGACGACCGCCACCAACTGGATCACGACGCATAACGGCGGGCCCGACTTCGTGGCCACCTACGACAGCATCGGCAACGAGCCGGACAAGCAGTGGATCGCGATCGACGACAACCCGGCGAGCCCGCACTACAATCGGGTTTACGTGATGTGGGTCGACTTCCACGTCATCCCGCCGGCACCGTTCGTCTCCTTCGCCGATGCTAATGCAGACGGTACGCACACGAACTGGGCGAAGCCCATACCGCTGCCCATGGGGCCTCACCATCCGAATGGCGATACGTATCTGCTTCCGCACGTGACACCCGATGGCAACGTCTACACGACGCTCACCAACGAGACGGTTGTCAGCGGCTTTACCGATAACGACGTTGTGCTCGACCGCTCGACGGACGGTGGAGCGACCTGGTCGACGCTTTCAACCGTGATCGAGAACGTCACCGGGCCGGTCTTCTGCTGCGACAACAACACGACCTTCCGGGACGGGATCTTCAACACCTTCACCACGAGCCCGGTGCTTCTCGGTAAGCACTACCCCCTGTACGTCTCCTGGGAGGACGACAGCGCGGGCTTTATCAACGTGATCCTGAGCGCCTCCTTTGACGGTGGCTTCACCTGGAGCGCGCCGATCCAGGTGAACGATAACTGGGCCGGGCCGACGCCGGTAAACACGGACGAGTTCCAGCCCAACCTCACCGCCGCTGCCGACGGCACGGTGAGCGTCGCGTTCTACGACCGGCGGCTCGACTGTCCGGCGGCCGGGACGACCGAGGCGGCCAACGCGGGCCTCGCGCTGGACACCGTCAACGCGAATTTCTCAGGGAGCCTGCCGCCTTACGGCGCGTCCGACTACTGCGTCAACGCCAGCATCCAGTTCTACGACCCCGACCTCACCCCGATCGGGCACAACATCCGGATCAGCGCCCACACCTGGGACCCACAGCTGAATGCGGCGCACTACTCGAGAGCCGCCCGCGACAAAACCTTCATCGGCGACTACTTCGGCAACACGACCGGCGGCTCGATCGATTACACGACATCGGTCTCGACCTACAACGACGGTACGAACCCGAACAACCAGCAGCAACAGATCGTCGCCACCGTCGCCGTTCCGTAGCCGGTAACACGACCCTGGCCGGGGAGGAATCTGCCTCCCCGGCACCAGTCAGGAGGGTAGGAATGGAGAAATTGGTTAAGCCGCGAAATCGTTGGCTGCGGACGGCTGCGCTGGCGGGCGCCGCCGCCCTGGCCGTCGTTCCGACCCGATTCGCTGCCGGCTCACCCGGCCCCTGGCAATCCTCGGTGATGGCAACGAACACCGTCGTCAGCACGCCGACGAGCGGTGGCGGATACGCCGAGCTCCCACCAGTGGCGGGTGGGTGTGTGGGACCGAGCCCCAACAATTTCAACGCCAACCACTCCGAGTCTCACCTGGCCGTCATGCCCGGCACCGAGCAGATCGTTGGCTCATCGAAGTTCTTCTTTGGGAAGTTCTCGACGAATTACAACTTCTATCTGGGCAGCTACAACATCCCGGGAACGAATCCAAGCGCGACGACGAACAACATCGTCCAAGGCTACGACTGCTCCACAACCGAGACGACGCCCGGCGTACTCAACCAGAATATGCCGCCCAGCTGGACGAACACCACTGATCCCAACGTCGCATTCGACAGCCAGGGTCGCGTCTACCAGACGATGCTGCCCTTCAATGCGTTCTGGACCAATTTGCGTCCAGACGGCGAGATCACGGTCTCCTTCAGCGACGACCTGGGCGCGCACTGGGTCACGGGGAACGGCGGGCAGGCGCTCGAGCAGGTCCCCAATGCCAGCTCTTTCCAGCTCGGCCATGTCGAGGACAAGCAGTGGGTCGCGGTTGACCACTTCAAGACCCTTCCGAACGGCCTGCCGAACCCGTTGGTGGATCATGTCTACTCAACCTGGGACATCGTCGACGGCAACGTCGGTAGCACCGTCAAGCTTCGGGCGGCCGTCTCGGGGGACCGCGGACTCACCTTCTCGAAGGCCACCACCATCGTCTCGGCCTCGGTTGACCAGCTCCGCGACCAGTTCAGCCAGCCGATGGTCGATCCGGCCGGGAACCTCTATGTGGCTTACGCCAACATCGGCACGAAATCGACCCTGGCGGACATGTTCGTTACCCGATCCACTGACGATGGCCAGACGTTCAGCACGCCGGTCTTCGCCGCGTCGGGAAACACCATCGGCGTTGGCGCCGTGCGTGTGACGAATACCACATTCCGCGACGGGATCAACTACGCCTTTGCCGTCTCACAGGACTTTCCGGGTCACCTGTACCTCGCCTATAACGACTTCAACGGGACGCAGTACAACACGTTCTTCGTCCAGTCGACGGACGGCGGACAGACCTGGAGCAAGCCGGTTGCCGTCAATGACGACATCAACTCAGGGAAGGTTGCGGACCATTTCCAGCCGGCGGTGGCGGCCGGTCCCGGCGGCGCCGTCGCCGTCGCGTTCTACGACCGGCGCGCTGACTGCCCAGCCGACGCGAGCATCATTCCACAGGATCAGGGACGATCGAACTTCTGCATCGACGTCTCGGTCCAGCCCTACAAGGACAGTGGAACGGCGGCCGGGGCCGCGGCAGTGGGAGCGAACATCCGGGCCTCGAACTTCACGTGGGATCCACAGCAGCCCGGGCTGCTGGTCAAGCCGGATGGCTCGACGACTGACCTTCAAACGCTCGGCGGCCTGGGCCAGATCGCCTGCGCCTCGCACAACGATCCATGCCGGCGGTCGTTCATCGGCGACTACTTCGGCATCGCGATCTCTGCCGGGAACATCTATACGCTTTCGGTGTCCACGCACTATCCATCGAATGTGCAGGCCGACACAACGTCGGCGCTTCCCGGTTTTCTGTACTACCAGCAACAGGTGCTCGGAACGATCAGCCGCGCCGCGCTCGGGATTTAGGGACAGGAGGCAAAGGGAAGAACCTATGAGACTCAGACTGATCAGCGTCTTGGCGTCGGCGGCGCTCCTGCCGCTCGCTATGGTGGGATCCGCGTCGGCATCGGGCGGCGTCGGGGTTCGCATCAACGTCGCGAATCCGGATACACCCTTCCCGCCCAACAAGTCGGCGGAGGGGGCGATCGCCATCGACCCGCACAACCCCAACGTCGTCGCTGCCGGCGCCTTCGATGAAACCGACGAGGCACCCTGCGGAACCGCACAATCGACTGCCACGAGCCCGTGTCCGTTCGTCACCGGCGTCGGCACCTCGGGTGCCTACTTCTCGTTCGATCGGGGAAACAGCTGGGTTCAGCCAACCTATACGGGTTGGACCGCGGCATCGGGCACGCCGATGGTCGGCCCGATCCACACGCTGCCCTGGTACTTCGAAGCTGGGCTGCAGTCGGACGGAGACTCGGCCGTCGCGTTCGGCCCCGCGCCGAACCCGACCACGGGCCAGTTCAACAAGAGCACCCCATGGGCGGACGGCTCACGGCTCTACTACGCGAACCTGACGTCGAATGGCGGGTTCCCGGGGGAGGAGCCCTTCAGGGGATTCGAGGCGGTCGGCGTCTCCAGGATGGACAATCCGACCGCTGACCGGGTCCAGGTCAAGGCCAACTGGATGACGCCCGTGCTCGTCGCGACCCGCTCGAGCAGCACGACGTTCCTCGACAAGGAGCAGGTCTGGGCCGACAACACAGGTTCCAGCCCCTTCTTCGGAAACGCCTACGTCTGCTTCGCCGACTTCCGGGGGAACTCGTCATTCCCTCAGGCGAACGAGCCGCAGCCGCTCATGATTGCCACCTCCACGGATGGCGGCAGCACCTGGACGGAGCGGCAGGTGACCGCGGCCTCAAGCTCACAAACCGGAGGTCAGGGCTTTGGCCGATCCGGCTGCACGATCCGGACGGATAGTCACGGGGTGGTCTATGTGTTCGCCGAGCAGTTTGAGTCGAACCTCGGCTCGCTTCCGACACACGGCACTCACATCATGTTCAAGTCGTTCGACGGTGGCATGAGCTGGACTCTTGCGATGCCGCTCTTCACGATCACTGACCCCTGCTACTTCTTCGATCCGGTCGAGGGCCGCTGCGTGTTCGATGGCATCGCCGGTGGACGGTCTGACCTGTCCGCGTCGCCCAGCGTCGATATCGCCAATGGGGCACCTTCCGGCGCCGGCGCCACCAATCTGATCGTCGATGCGTGGTCCGATGGGGGTATGGCGCTAAACCACGAAGTGACCAAGATGGCCTGGTCGAGTGATGGCGGCTCCAGCTGGACGACCAAGACCGTGCCAACGCTCGGCCGTTCGTTCTATACTGCCCCGGCGCTGGCGCCCGACGGTTCCACGGTGTACGTCTCGAACACCGCGTTTACGACACCATTCCAGACAAGCACGGCGAACCCGCGGCTGCTGGTCAACTCGTTCCTTAGCGCGCCGATGAGCTCGGCCGGCCCCGGCGCCTGGACGACCGTGGCGACGGGTCTGCCAGGTGATTCCCGCGGAGCCAGCGCCAACGGTCTACGGTTCGAGTTTCTCGGCGACTATGACTACGCCGCCGCAACCGCCGGCTTTGGCGTCGCGCTATGGGTCGCCGACGCGCGCGCGGCTCAGAACTGTCCGGCGATCGATGCCTACCGGCAGTCGCTGTATACCTCGAGTCCACTCCACAAACCAAACCCGGCAACCGCATGTGCCGGCACACCCCGGTTCGGAAACATCGATATCTGGGGAGCAACAAGCGGCTGAGTCCTCGTTGAAAGGGGCCGCGCCCGGTGACGCGGCCTCCCAATTCCCGGAAAGTTCATAGGATCCTCCCGGTTTCGAGCCTGCCCCAGCCCCAGGCGGGCGTTGTCGGCAGCGGGCCCGGTCGCGGGACGGGGCTCTCTGCTCAGCGTATACCGGTTCTAGGGCTTGTTTTTCTGAAAGTTAATCGGCTATTGTCTGTCTGTCAGCACAGGTCCGGGCGCGGACGGCCTGGGCCATCCGGGCATGGGTCAAGGAGAAGCAGGCAGGCGCCAGTCGGGACGCTCGCAATCTGGCCTTCGTCTGGGCGAAAGCCTTGGGTAGCTGATCAGCGTCCGTTCGGCCGACGACCAAGGAGGAATCGAGTTCGTAAAGGAGGGAAGCGCATGAAGCGATTTGGTGTCGGTGCCGCGCTGGTGGGTGCCTTGATGCTGGCTGCGTCAAGCCCGGCACTTGCGTCGGCACTCGTTCTCGTCTCCACGACCGATCCCTATGCCCACTGCACCGTGGGGGCGGGCACGGGTCGGAACTATGTCAACTCCGAAGATGAACCGCAGATGGCGGTCAACCCGGCGAATCCGGCAAACCTCATTGGCGGCTGGCAGCAGGACCGCTGGTCAAACGGTGGCGCCCACGGCCTGGTCGCCGGATTCTCGTTCGATGGCGGGTTGACCTGGGGAGAGGCGACCCTGCCCTTCAGTCAATGTTCAGGCGGGGCGCCGTACGAGCGCGCCTCTGACATCTGGGTCTCAATCGGCCCCGACGGCACGGCCTACGCCAACGCCATCTCCTTCGACGGTTCGACCTTCCGCAACGCGGTCACGAGCGCAACCTCAAGCAACGGCGGTGCCACCTGGCAAAACCTCTCGGTGATCTTTCCGCAAACCACCGCGCAGTTCTTCAACGACAAGAACTCGATCACGGCGGATCCGGTCCACGCGGGAGTCGCGTACCAGGTCTGGGACACGCTGATCTCGCCGACCGGCCAGCTGGACGCCGACCTGCACACCCAGGCTTTCAGCGGTCCGGCGTACTTCGCGATGACCAAGGACTTCGGTAAGACCTGGAGTACCCCGAGAGTCATCGTAGACACCGGCGAGCGGCAACAAACGATCGGGAACGTGATCGTGGTCGATCCCCACTCCGACACGCTCTACGACTTCTTTAACCTGATCCTGCCGCCGAACCCTAAGCCTAATGCCATCCCGCCAAACAACAACGTCGCGTTCGTCAAGTCGATCGACGGCGGAATGACCTGGTCGGCGCCGCATATCGTTTCGAAGCTGGGGACGATCGGCGTCACGGATCCCAACAACGTTGACCCGGTGACCGGCGGGGCGGCGCGCATCCGGACGGGAGACATCATCCCGGAACCGGGCATCGATCCAGGCACCGGGCAGCTCTATGCCGTCTGGCAGGATGCTCGTTTCAGTGGCGGCGCCCACGACGAAATCGCGATGTCGACGTCGAGTAACGGTGGAGCGACCTGGAGCGCTCCCAAGCGGGTTGACACGCCGAATGGGGAGCCGGCCTTTACAGCGACGGTGGCGGCAGCCTCCGACCACACGGTTGGAGTGACCTACTACCAGTTTGGGCCCACCTCATTGGGTTCCGAGCCGACGAAATACTTCATCAAGAAGTTCTCGCCGGCCGCGGTCACAGCCGCAAGCCCGGGCAGCCTCGAGAGCGTCGCCGCTACGACGGTGGCAGGCCCGTTCAACATGCTCGATGCGCCCTTCGCCAGGGGCTACTTCGTCGGCGACTATGAGGCGCTCGGCTCGATTGGAACGTCCTTCCAGCCGTTCTTCGTCCAGACCAACTGCCTCGACCTAATGTGCCGCGCGCTGACATCCGTAACCCCACCAACGAATCGGACGCCAACCGGCAACAATTCGACGGACGTCTTCACCGGCAGCTTCTAGTTCGGCGGACGTCTTTACGACGAGCGTTAGCCCGTAGACGAGAACGTGGGCTCTCTCGAAGTGAGGGAGCCCACCCTTAACAAGGGTTTACCGACTGTTGACATCGGTTGGGGCGAGAGCTACGCTTGCCGGGACTGGAATCCAAGGCGGCGGGATGCCCGCCCTGGCACCAATCACCTATTGGGAGGCCGTTTCGCCGTAACTCAGGCCCGAATACGCTCATGACCGACAAATTAGGTTCAAGGAGGGACTCGGTGACTATCTGGAAGCGACCAGTCTTGCTCGCGGTGGCGTTCTCGGCAGCATTGCTGTTTCCGGTCAACGTCTCGGGCGGTGGGGGACTGCTCTTCAACAGCCAGGTCAACATGACCGCTCCACCTCCCCCAGCGGGGATGGTTGACAATTTCCCGCGCAACAAGCAGATCGAGCCCAGCATCGCGATCGATCCAACGACCGGAGCGTTGATTGCGGGCGCGGGCGACGAGGTCGACGAACCGCTCTGCCACACAACCGCGACCGGCACTGGGTCGTGCCCCTTCGTCCCGGGCTTCGGCATCTCCGGCGTCTACCTGAGCAGCACGGGCGGCAGCAGCTGGACGCAACCGTCGTACACGGAATCACCTAAGGGAACTGGAACCTGCCTGGGGCGTACGATCCATACGCTGCCCGGATACTGCGAGCAGAGCCTCGAGTCGTTCGCCGACTCGATCCTGGCGGTCGGACCGGCGCTCAAAGGCGGCAAGTTCTCCTTCGCCAACGGCAGCGTCGTCTACTACGACAACCTGGCGTTCCCGGCGGGATCCGCCACGCCCGTGATCGCCATCTCTCGCTCTATGAATGACGGCGCCACCTGGCTAGCCCCGGTGATCGCCAGCAGCAGCAACAACCCGGTGGACTTCAACGACAAGGACTTCGTCTGGGCCGACGCGAACCCAAAGAGCCCCTTCTTCGGCAACGTGTACGCGACCTGGACGCTCTTCCAGGGTGCGGGCCGCCTGTCCCCGGAGCCGATCGTCTTCGCCCGGTCAACGGACGGCGGGCAAACCTGGACCGCCGTGATGCGGCTGAGCCAGAGCGTCAATAATGGGGTGGTCGGTGGCCGGCAGGGCTCGTTCATCCGGACCGGCCCGGACGGCACGGTCTACGTCTTCTGGGAAGGGGCCATCTTCCGGCACTCCGAGCAACTGGTCGCCATCTCGCACGATGGCGGAACGACCTTCAGCAGGCCGATCCCCGTTGCGGCGGTGAATGACATCCCGAGCCCGCTGCCAGGGTCGAGCTTCCGAGACAACAGCTTCCCGGCGGCGGACGTCAACCAGGTCACCGGCGCCGTTTACGTGGTCTGGGCCAACGAAGAAGGAACACCGCCGACGGCCCTGATCAAATTCACGGAGTCCGATAACGGGGGCCTGACCTGGAGCAAGCCCATTACCGTCGGTGGCCGCGCCGGCGCTTTCAACGCTTACTTCCCTGCGGTCGCGGCAAGCCCCAATGGGGCACATGTCTTCGTCGGCTGGCCTGTGCAGACCTGGGTAGCGGCCGGTACGAAGCCAGGCGCCAACGTCGTGCATGACTTCGCTGCGTCCAACGTGCGGACGGGCGGAGTGTGGGCCGGAGCTGCTCTCCTCAGCACGGCTTCCGGTGATCCGGATGGGTCGAGCACCAACAGCCTCGGTGCCCAGTTCCTGGGCGACTATACGGGCGCGGTCGCGAACGATACGACGGGCTGGTTCATCTGGTCGGACACGCGTAACGACACGGCGTGCGCCGCCGTGGATGCATTCCGAGCAGGCACCGGTCCGAAGCCGAACCCTGACACAGCCTGCCCACCGAGCGCCACGGGCCAGCTGTTCGGGAACACCGACATCTTCGTGGGAGCGGTTGGCTTCTAAGTAGGGCGATGAGGAGGCCGTGCCGCAACGCACGGCCTCTTTTGATTAATGTCCGTGCTCCGTACAATGCCGCATATGCGAGACGGAGATGGTCAGGGCGCTTGTCCTCGGCGTGCTCGTTGGATTCCCAATTGCAGCATCGCCGGGGCCGATCTTCTTCCTGGTCCTTCGCCGCACGTTGGCTGGCGGTTGGCGTAACGGTCTCGCGTCGGGTCTCGGCGTTGCCACCGGAGATGCGACCTACGCAGCCCTTGCCGCATTCGGTGTCACGGCTGTGACCAGTGTTCTGATCGGCCAGCGGCGCTGGATCGGAGTGGCCGGTGGGATCGGGCTGATCGTGATCGGGCTGCGGGCACTTTTTGGGCGGCCGACCCCTCCCCAACCCTCCCCACAAGGGGGAGGGGAGATGGGCGCGGCCAGGGGGAGGGGAAGAGCTGTTGGGGCGTATGCCTCGATGTTGGCGTTGACCCTCAGCAATCCGCCGACGATCCTGTCGTTCGCCGCGGTCTTTGGCGGGCTTGGTCCGCGCGTGAGTCCCGGGTGGCCATCCGCCGTCGCGCTCGTCCTCGGTGTCGCGCTGGGGTCGGCGCTGTGGTGGGTCCTGCTGTCAGCAGTGGTGTCGGTCGCGCGCGAGCGATTCACGGCGACGATGTTGCGCGGCATCGGGCTACTCTCGGGGCTGGCGCTCGCGGGGTTCGGGATCCTCATCACCGGCAGTGCGCTGCGGGGCTGAGTAGGCTGTTCAGATCGGGCCGCCACTGGTTGGCGCCGGACCCATCGGACGGCGGCACGCGATGGCCCGCTCGACCTTCACGATCTTCGTGATCCTCTTTGCGATGTCGCTGTACCTGCTCATCCCCGGAATTCCGAGCCAGGCCAGAGCCATGACCCTGCTTGCCGGGTCCGTCGGGGGCGCCGGCCGCGCTGTTCGAACCTGGATCCCTGTCTGGCGGGACAAGTTGCAAGGAAGGATCGAGTTTCGCTTGTGGCAAACCGCGTGGCTCTTGCTGGGACCGGTGTTGAGCTATGGATATCTGGCGTTGCGGGCTACCGGAGAACTCCGCGGTGTTGATCCCAATGGGGTGGACAATGCCGCCTCGGCCGGTTTCATCATCCTGTTCATCGTCGGCGTCAGGAATTCATGGAATCTGCTCGTCGAGGCGAACGCGCGGCCCGCTGACTAGCTTTTGAGCTCGACCGGGATGGTGGTGCGCTTGAGCAGTTCGGTGCCGCGCAGCACCTGCGCCTCGGCCGGGATGCCGACCGGCCAGTCGGTCAGGAAATGCTGGAGATCGTCGATGCCTTTGATCGGCTGATTGGCCAGGCTGACCAGGACATCGTCTTTCTGGAGGCCCGCCTGCCCGGCCGGCCCGTTCGGATCCAGACTGGCAACCCGGACGCCGCCTTCCTGATCGAGGTGGTAATAACGGTTGACCCGGCGGTGGATCGGCCAGGTCTCGCCGGTGATGCCGAGGTAGGAGCGGACCACGCGGCCGTCTCGAATCAGTACCGACACGACCCGCTGGGCGGTGTTGCTGGGGACGGCGAAGCAGATGCCCTGCGCCATGGCGATGATGGCGGTGTTGATCCCGACCACCTGGCCCCGAGTGTCGACCAGCGGGCCGCCTGAGTTACCCGGGTTCAGCGCGGCATCCGTCTGGATGATGTTCTCGATCGTGCGGCCGCTCTGCGCGCGCATCGTGCGACCAACGGCGCTGACGACGCCCGTCGTCACCGTCGATTGAAAACCGAAGGGATGGCCGATCGCGACCACCAATTGCCCGACCCGCAGCTGGTTGGAGTCGCCCAACCGAGCATGAGGAAGGCCAGTCCCGGATGCGCGCAGGACCGCCAGGTCGGTGTGTGGATCCTTCCCGACAAGCTCGGCCTTGAGCGACGATCCGTCACGGAGGGTGAGCTCGTAGGCCTTCACCGCGCTGGCGACGTGGCTGTTGGTCAGGGCATAGCCGTCGGGCGTGATCAGCATTCCGGTCCCAACGCCGCTGACGCCCACCACGGCCGGCCCCACTAATTCGACGACCCCGATCACGGATCGGGAATAAGCGTCGAGGAGATCGACATCAGACACCATTTGGTCGGTCGTACCCATTGGAGTCGCGCTTAAACAAGTCCCTATCATTGGCTCCGATGGAACCGCCGGACTTCATGAAGCGGATGCTCGATTTCAACCGGCTGATGGAAGGGGAAAACCGCGACAGCACGCACCCAGACGATATCGAGCACTGGATCGCCGTCTATTCGGACATGATCGCGTTCAAAGAGCGGTTGCTGAGCGAGACACGGGAACAGATCGAGAAGGTCCCGGAGACCGGCAAGGAGCTCGCCGGCCACGACATTCCCTTCCTCGAGGCGGAGATGGAAAGGCTTCGCCGCGGCCTGGCGTTCTGGGAAGAGCAGCAGCCCTCTCCCTGACCCTCCCCCAATGGGGGAGGGACGATAGGGCCCGGCCAAGGTGCCCATCGGGCATGGGCCAGTCGGTCCCCTGCGCGGTCCAAGTGGCCCAATGCTGGGCGGCGCCGCCGGGCTGCAACGATTCCTGCAACCCATTCCCAAGATCATCGGGTTGAGACGCCATGCGGCTGCCCATCCGCTACAAGATCATCCTCCCCTTTGCGGTGCTCCTGGTCTTCGTCGGGGTCGTTGGCACCGGGGTGGCGACGGCGCGGCTGACCGATGCCGCCTCGGCCGAGTTCGATGCCAGCCTGCTACACAGCAGTTTGATCGCCAACCAATCGCTGTCGCTGCTCGAAGCCGAGCGGGTCCGGGACCTCAGCCAGGCCAGTAACACGATCGGCGTGCCGGCAGCGATCGCGGCCGCCCACACCGATGGGCTGGCCGGCCTGCTGACGCCACTGGTGGCGGTCGCCGAGCCGGCGAACATCCAGATTCGCGTGCTCAACGCCGATGGCAGCGAGCTGCTGGGGGTCCAGGGGACGCCTTCAGGTCCGAGCCGGCTGCCTCAGACAGGGTCCACCGCGTTCGCCACAATGCCGGCCGTCATCAGTGTCCTCAGAGGGCAAAGCGATGCGCTCGGTGAACGACGCCTGTTTCTGTTCACCGATGACGCGACCCCTACGCTCTATTGGGTCGGTCCCGTCCGTGCCGACGATCAGCACATCGTTGGCGCCATGCTGATCGGTCAGTCCCTCAACGAGGTTGCCGCGAGCATTCCCAGCGCCGCCTTCTATAACCTGTCGGGCAACGAGCTGGCCAGCGCGCTGCCCAGTCCCCCGGCTCTCGCTGATGCGAGTCGAGCGCAGATCACGGCCGACAACACCATGCGCGTTGATGAGACGGAAGCCGGCCATGCCTACGGTTCGCTCTTCAGCACCTGGACCATGCGGGGTACCCAACTCGGTTATCTGGCGGTCCAGGCCAACGCCGACGGGCTTCAGAACACGGTGACCCAAGTGCGATTAATCCTGACGCTCGTGTTCACCTCGGCGTCGCTCCTGACGCTGCTGGTTGGCGGCGTCACCGCCTCGCTCCTGACCCGGCCGTTGGATGGCCTCGTCCGGTCGATGCGAATCGTTTCCGAAGGCGACCTTCATCATCGGGCCCCGGTCAAATCACGCGACGAGATTGGCTACCTGGCAAAAACCTTTAACGAAATGACCGGCAGCCTGGAGGAGAAGACGGCGGCCCTCGAGGAGACCTACTTCGCCAGCATGGAAACCCTCGCCCGGGCCATCGACGCTCGCGACCCGTCGACGTTCGGTCATTCCGCCCGAGTCGCCGCCATCAGCCTGGAGATCGCCGATGCCATCCAGCTGACAGCGAAGGACCGTGAGGCGCTCCGACGTGGGGCCCTCCTCCACGACATCGGAAAAATCGGAGTCGAAGACAAAGTGCTGCGCAAACCAGGGCCGCTCAGCAGCGCTGAAACGGACCACATGCACGAGCATCCCCGAATCGGTTACGACATGCTGAAAGGGCTCCGATTTTTGCAGTCGAGCCTGCCGGGCGTCCTGTATCACCACGAACGGTGGGACGGAGCCGGTTACCCGACGGGCCTGATGGGAAGCGCGATCCCACTGCCCGTTCGTATCCTGGCTGTCGCGGATGTCTTCGATGCCCTGACGTCGGACCGTCCGTATCGCGAGGGCCTCGGTTTCGATGCCGCCACGACGGCCATCCGCAACGATGCCGGCCTGCAGTTCGACCCCGACGTCGTTACCGCTTTCCTGGCGCGGCGCGACGCCATCGTCGACCGCTTGCGCACGATGGGCAAGGCCGAGGTCTCTACAGCGGAACCGGAGGCGGCGTGAAGGCCACCAGGACCGGCGGGCGCTGGCCAAAGTTGGCCCTGGTCCCGCTTTTCGGCGTGCTGTTCTGGGTCACCTCCATCGCCGCCTCGACCATCCCTGGCCTCCTCGTGCTCGGCGTCAACGTTCATGGCCTCAGCCTCGCAAGCTATGCCCGGGATCCGGTGCAGCATCTTGCGCCGCTGTCGCAACAGGTCGTACAGGATCTCCAGCGTGGCGCGCAAGGCAGCAATGGACTCAGCCCTACTCCCACGACCACCGCTCGACCGTCTGACCCGCGGACCGTACCATCCTCATCTCCGTCGCCCACGCCGACACCATCGGCGTCACTCTTGCCGAGTCCGTCAGCGACGCCCTTGCCCGGTATCCTGCCAACGCCTACTCCCACGCCAAGCCCGGCGAAGGCAGCGATCAGCGGCCAGGTGGTCGACACCGTCACGCACCTGCCGATCGTCGGGGCGACCATCAGCTTGAGTCCAGGTGGAGCCACGACCGTCACAGACGTCAACGGCAACTTTTCGCTCGGCGTCACTCCGGGCACCTACACCGTGACCGCGAGCGCGACCGGCTACACCGGCAGCAGCCAGACCGTGACGGTCACCGGCGGCCAGAACCAGATCGTCACCTTCAAGCTGGTCAGCCTGACCGCGACTGGAACCATCAAGGGCACCGTGACAGACAGCGTGACGGCGGCGGCGATCGCCGGCGCCACCGTCATGGTTTCCAATAGCCTGGTCACCGTCACCGACCTCAATGGCAACTTCAGCTTTCCGGCAGTGCTCTACGGAAGCTACACGATCACCGTATCGGCGCTCGGATACGTGACGCAGGCCCAATCAGTGACCGTCAAGCCGGGCCACCTGACCACGATCAACTTCCAACTCGTGCGATGAGCCGGGTTCGCTACCTGTAGTTCCCAGGGTCCTAGCGGCCGACGACATGCAGGCGCCAGCCGCTGAAGTCGTCCGGTTCCGGGTGGTGTTGCTGCTCTTCGTCGGAAGCCTTGCGGAGGACCTCCTCGATGGCGCGCTGGCTCTTGATGAACGCGGTGACGACCTCAGGGTCGAAGTGGGTCGCCGAGCCCTTGAGGATCTCGGTCTTCGCATATTCAAAGGTGCGGGCGGCTCGGTAGGGCCGATCGGACGTCATCGCATCGAGCGCGTCGGCCACCGCCAGGATACGGGCCCCGAGAGGAATCTCATCGGCGTGCAGCTGGTCGGGATAGCCGTTGCCGTCCCAGCGCTCGTGATGATTGCGCACGAGCGGGAGCACCGGATCGAGAAAGTCGATGCCCTTCAGCATCTCGACCCCGATCACCGGGTGCTTCTGCATGCGGATCGCCTCGTCGGGCTCGAGCCGGCCCTGCTTGCGGAGGATCACGTCTTCGATGCCGATCTTGCCGATGTCGTGCAGCACACTGGCCCGCCTGATGGCACTGACCTCCGCCTCGTCGCAACCGAGCGCCCTGGCCATGAGGAGGACGTACGCCTCGACTCGCTGGGTGTGGCCGTGCGTATACGGATCCCGCGCCTCGACCGCGGCCGCCAACGCCTCGATCGTCATCAGGTAGGTGTCCTGCAGCTGCGCCATGGTGAGCTTCAGTGAGGCGCTCTTCTCTTTCAGGCTGCGGGTCATCTGGTTGAAGGAATCGGTGAGCTCACCAAACTCGTCGTGCGTCGCTACCGGCGCCTGGTGGTCGAGGTCGCCGGCGCTGACCAGTCGGGTCGCCTCGACCAGGCGATGCACCGGGCGCGTGATGCGGCGCGCCAGCCAGACGCCGATCACGAGCGTGAATAGGACCCCGGCGAGCAAAAGCACGACCAGGATGATGCGCAGCTGGTTGCCATCCGCCAAGCCGGCGGCGCTGGAAACAGTGGTCCCGACGTAACCGAGATTCGCCGCGCCCAGGGTCCAGGGCGAGACGATCTCCATCCCAGGACTCCCCGCCATGCGGGTCAGCTCGACGACGCTGGTGGGACTGACGCGGTTGCGGGTACTCGAATCGAGCGCCAGCGTCGACCACTGCGTGGGCGGGATCCTCAGTGAGGTGCTCAGCACCTGGCCGTTGACGTCGTAGTAGGTGATGTCGTCGCGCAGCGAGGCCTTGATCGCCTCGGCTCGATCGTCGAGATAATCACCGACCAGGATGGCACCGAGCAACATGCCGGTGGCGCTGTGCACCGGCTGCCCGGTGAAGACGGCGGACCCCGGGGCGGAGGCGACGACGTCGAGGGACGATCCGCCGCCGCTCAGCATGTAGGTCAGCCCCGGCCAGGCGCCCAGGTCGTGATTCTGCGTCACCGTGTCGGCAAGCGCACCATGGCCGACCACCCCGACGATCTCCCGGCCGGAGGGGTCGACCGCCTCGACGATGAGGTTGGGATGAATCGTTAGCGCCCGCTCAAGCCATGCCCGCAACGCCGGGGTTTTCCCCCAGTTCTGGGCGAGGCCGGGCCCGCCCGCCAGCAAGCGGAGGATCGCGCCCCGCTCGGTGTCTCCGGCCTGGACCATCGACTGGGCGACGAGGCCGTCATGGATCAGCTGGTTGTCGAAGGCTCCCTGACGACTCGCGTTCAACTCGCCGGTGGCGGTCAGGGTCCCGACGACGCCGATCGCCAGCGTCAGGGCCGCGAACGGCAAGACGATCGTCGAGGCGAGCCGATGGCGGAAGCGCGGCATGATGACGGGGATGTAACGTCCGGGCGGGCGGCGAGCTTGTGGCGGCCTAACCGGCCGGGTCGCTGCCGAAAAAGGCCTGGGGGCTCGGGTCCAGCTGGACCTGGTACTCAGGAAAGTCTTCGGCCAGGTGGCGTCCGTCGGCCGGGAAGATGTAGTCGAGCTCGACGAAGTGGCCCAACGCCTGGGCCTGGCTGAGGAAGGTGGTGGCCAGCAGCATGCTGCTGAACGCCGGCGTGTGGCGGGTGCCGCCCGCGTCCATCTTACTGAGCAAGGGCATCCGCTCCAGGTCGCGACCACCCTTGGGCTCCACGACGATCACGAACACACGCTCGGGGAGGGCCATGCCGCTCAGGAACGCGCTAATGGGCTTCGATGTGGAGATCGATGATCGGAGCTCGATCCTGTTTGCCCAGGACAACCAGGACGGCTCCTTCGGCGGGCCCAATCGTCAGCGTCGTCGACTGGTTGATGAAGTTCTGATTTCCGCCAAGCCGTCCCCTGGTGTAAACGGGCATGGCCTCCGGGGCCTTCTGTTTCGCGCCAACCGAGCCCGCAACCGTCAGGTTACTGGCGGTAAAGGGAATGCGCACGGACGCCCCCACGCCAATCGCCGCGTTGAAAAGACTCAAGAGAAGACCGACCGTCAAGACCACCAGAACGCTCGCACAACCGCATCCACAAGTTCCGCCGCGCCCCGGCCGAAATCCCCTGCCACGCCGGCTTTGTTCGCTCATGTCTGCGTATCCCGGGCCAGCTTAACGGTTTGGGGTTCAGTCGCCCTCTTAGGGCCAGAACCGTGAAGTGCACGACTACCGAGATCGCCGGAAAGTTCCCCTCTAGACTATGTGGGCATGACGCCGGCCGAGGCACGCAACGGGTTCACGCGCCTGCTGCAGACGCCGGAGAAAGATCTGGATCTCGCTGAGGCAGCCCTCTTGATCGCGGCCGAAGAGTATCCCGAGCTTCGGCCGGCGATATACCTCAATCAGCTCGCCCGCATGGGCAGCGAGCTGAAGCAACGGATCCGGGCCGAAGTCGAGCCCACTCGGGTGGTCGAACTGGCGAATACCTACATGTTCGAGGAGCTGCACTTCAAAGGAAATCGCGACGAGTACTACGATCCGCGAAACAGCTACCTGAATGAGGTCCTCGATCGGCGGATCGGGATCCCGATCACGCTGGCGGTGCTGTACGTCGCGGTGGGGGAGAGGGCAGGACTGCCGGTGCGCGGCGTTGGTATGCCCGGCCATTTTCTGGTCAAGTACGCGCCGGCGTCGTCGGGCGAGATTTTTATCGACGTCTTCAACGGCCGCACGCTGACGCGCAAGGAATGCGCGAAGATGCTAGAAGAGATGTACGGTGGCACGGTGGAGATGCGGCCGGCGCTGCTCGAGCCCTCGACGAAACGACAGATTCTCGCCCGCCTCCTCAATAACCTGAAGAGCCTTTACCTGTCGCGCGGCGACCTGGCCCGCGCACTGGCAGCCAGCGACCGGATCATGCTGAGCGATCCGCATCTGACGTCGGAGTGGCGAGACCGCGGCATGATCCACTTTCAGATGCATCACGACACCGAGGCGTTGAGCGATTTCACGCGCTATCTTGCCGTGCGGCCCGAGCCCGAGGATGCGTCGCGAGTGAAACAGCTGCGAGGCCAACTGATCAGCCGGGTCAATTAATGTCGCGGGTCGGCCTGGTGCTTCGAAACGGCCTGGTGTTCGGCGTGATTGCCGGTGCTTTCGCGCTCGTGGTCCGCCTGGTGTCCGTCTTTGCGACCAATGACGTGACACCGACGGTGTTCTCGGACTTCGTCACCTCCGCGCTGGGTTTGCTGATCATCGGTGGCGCCGGCCGCAAGCTGGCCGTGTCGACCAAGGCCGCTGGCCCGGGGTTGCAGATGGGCGCCATCGCCGGCGGGATCAGTGAGGTGTTTCGCACCGTGGTGGCAGCGGTCATCCTTTCCTATCTGCCCGTGGGTCAGGCCGCCTTCAATCGTCTGAGTCCGAGCGAGCAGCGGCAGGCGTCCGAGATCGGTACGCTGGTCATCAACCTCGGCCTGGACCTGGCACTGGCGATGGTGTTTGGGGCGCTCATCGGATGGCTGGGCGCCTGGTCGCTGTTACGGTTCCGACCGCCGCGTGAGCCGCCAGCCTGACGAGTGGGAAGTTGCTGGTGGTGGCGATCATCCTCGCCATTGCCCCGGCGGCAGGCGGATGCGGAGCCTCATCAGAGAGCAATGGACAGGCCCGCCGTGCCGACGCCCCGCGACTGTCCGGTCGATGACATTCCCGTATCCGACGGTGGACGCGACGCTGACACCAACCGACAGCGGCAAGACCGTCCATGTCCCGCTGGGCGGCTGGTGGAAGTCGAGTTGGCCACTCTCGCTTGACGGACAGCTGTCGTTGAGTGAGCCTAGGCTGAAGGGGTGAAGCTTGATTCAGCAACCATGAACAGGCCAAGCCGAGCGCTGGCACGCCGAGTCGTCGGAACCAGGTTGTTTCTCGTCTCGTACGCGCCCCTCTGGTTCATCTTCGCTGTCCGGAGCACTAACTTGCCGGGCCGGGCAGTATTCCTTCTGCTTACCGCGTGGGGATTGGTTGACGCGGTGCTCCTGATTACGGCTGGCTTACGTCGGAGCACCCGCCGGGTGGTTTTCGAAGAAATCTCCGACAAGAGCGGAGAAGTTTCTGGCTACCTGGCGACGTACTTGCTGCCATTCATTGGTGGGCCGCCAAGCGATCTCAGCTCCGCTGTTGCCTACGTAGCTTATTTCACGGTTGCTTGGGCGGTGTTCGTCCCATCCACTCTGTGCCTGGTGAATCCAACCTTTTACCTTCTTGGCTGGAGGGTTGTCGAAGGCACGCGTCGGGGTCAGCGCGAAATCATCATCTGCCAGGATCCGCCTCCAGCCACCAGCTCGGGGGAGCCAGTTGCACAGCTAATGGGAGGCGTTGGCTGGGTACGGCTGCCTACAAGGCCTCCCTGGACATGGATCGCTGGACGAACCACCTCCGGGCAATCAGGGGCATAGGGCATTGACGTGCGAGCAGCTTTGCGGCAACCTATGGCTAAGGGGCAACGGATGTGAGAAGGCCAGCCGATTGGGCTCAACTCAGCCTTCGCGGAGATCCGATCTTAGTAGTGGGTCGGCGACCACATCCAAAGGCACTCGAAGCTTTCGTGGTCGATCTTCATCAGGAGACCTTTCCAACGATGCGGGAAATCGCTCGCAGTACCATCGAGGATCTTGGCGGTCGCGAGCGGCTCAATTGGGAGCCCAATGTAAGCATCGAGGAGGGCGAGCAATACTTAGGCATCGACGTTAGTGACCTACCGGACCGGCCGATCCCGCGCCGCGGCCGTCCCAGACAGGGACCGCAGGTCGAGCAGGCTCCTGTAGGTGCCGACGCCCGACTTGCCGAGACTGCCGCGCTTCTCGGCCAGGTGCTAAATCCCGGCGGCCTCGACAATACGACGTTGGGTCATCCAGGCGAGGATCATTTCCTCTTCTATGCGATTGTCTGGGAGAGAGGCGACGATGGCAGCCCCGTAGCTTTCGTAAGTAACTATGACCCGACAACTGTTCTGCGGAAAGCGCGGTCTTTCTTTCGATTCGAAGGTACGCTTCGCAGCGCGACCCGGCCCGACTTTGCCCTAAATGACAAAGCAGATTTAATTGTTAGTTCTCGGGATATCGCAATTCTCAACCCACGGGCATTTGACCATCTGTTCGCCGATATTCGGGCTTTGCTTAATGATGTACCGGCGAATCTGGCGGCATTCGGGGCAGCCCTCAGGAATATGCCCATGAGTACAGGATCACTCGAAGCGCTCGAGCAAGCGTGTGCACGTAAGCCGTCCTTTGCCCGACGACTACAGCTTCTTTCGGTTTCTGCTGGATTGGCAACGATGAATCCCAATTCTCTCCGCGCGGCGCTAAGAAGGCACCATCGTGAGCCCGGCGACTTTATCACTAATGGCCGCCTTGAAATCGGCCTCTCGCAGGTCGGCGACTTTTTGGATGTTGCCGAGGGCCGATGGTGGGAGGCGGACTTTTCAGATGAGCCTCGCCGTGCCGGTAGTTGGTCACGAAGATAGACAGACTCGTTCGCTAGTGCTGGTAATCGGACTTTCTTGGACTGACTGCCTGTGGTTCGGGCTGACGACGACGGGGCGGCAGCGAGTCACGCAAGTCCTCGTCCGCTCGCATGCGGTCAATGCAGCCAATGATCTCCTCGGAGCAATGTAGACGGTGATTGCCACGCACTTCGGCCCGCAGCCGAGCCGTCGGTTGAACGCGGATCTGTTGGCGCTGTTCCGCAAAGGCCCGATTCCAGGCAAGGACGATGCGGAAGTGGCGGTCGCGCTGGCGCGCCTGACCCACGACGAACTGGAGCAGTTCGGCACGAGTGGCGGACAGCTCATGACCGATCACGCGATGGACCTTTCGCTGCTGACGCTGCGCGCCGCGGTGCAGCGCTTGGGGCTGCCCGAGTTCAAACCGCCGTTCCGCGATTTCCGCTCCTTCCGCACGTACTGGATGCGAGAAGGTGCTTCGGGATCCTGGCAGGCACGGCGGGTGCTATTCGATCGAGAACATCTTTGGTGACCTGCATAACGCGCTCGCCGACGCGGAGAGCCGGGCGCTGGCATCGACGCTTGCAGAAGCCATCAGCCCGCATCCGAGAACAGGCTGGGGCGCGGTGGACACCGAGATTGGAGAGCTGCGCCGGCACTTTCGGAGTGCCAGCACGCCCCAGGACTACCGCGCCGTGCGGAATGACTGCGTCGCCGTGATCGAGGCCATCAGCCGGGCTGCCTACGATCCGGCGCGGCATCTCCGCCCGGGCGAGACCGAACCACACGTCGACAAGACCAAGCTGCGCCTCGAGCGTGTGATCGAGGACGGCCTGTCTGGGCCGGATAACGAGCTTTACCGCAAGCTGGCCCGCGCCGCGATCGAGTGGCCCAGGCGGTGAAGCACCGCACCACGCCAACACCCATGGAGGCAGGGATTGGGGCAGACTCCGTGATCTTGCTGGCCAACATCATGCGGCGCATCGCAGAGCCCTAACCCAATCGCACCGTCCACGAGGTCGGCGCGGCCAGATCAGCTGGCTTTGAAGCGCAGTCTCCAATAAGGTGAGGCAATCCCACAGGTCACCGCTGTCGGCTCGGCAATCAGGGCCTTGACATATGGTATTACGGATGCATATAGTATGAGCCATGCCTCTGAAGAAGGGTCGTCCCAGCAGCAGCTTCCCGAGCCGGCGTACCGTCTACGTTCGCGCGGAGGACGCCGACGTCTGGAAGCGCGCCGAGGAACTGGCAGGGGAATCGCTTTCCCAGCTCGTCGCCGATCAGCTTCGTCGCTTCGTGCAACAGCGCGAAGCACAAGCCGGTGGCCTGGAGCGGATAGTCGTCGAGGCGGTGGTCAAGGGGGACGTCCCCCCCGGTCCTTGGGAGAAGGGCGAGATCCGCAAGGTTGGCTTTTACGGGCGCTGGCTGGTCGGAGAGCCGGTGAAGCGAAAGGATCCGATTCCCGGCGTGAACGAGCGGGCGCTCTGGGACGGGGACATGCACCACTACGGCGTTGCCATCACGAAGGGCGGAAAGATCGCCGTCCTTGTGCTCGACAACGCGGAGGGAACGGAATACGGCCGCGCCCCATCTCTCACGCTGTACGACTCACTGAAAGCCGCCGACGGCGCTGGGGTTCCGCACTGGGTTCTGGATAGAGCTGCAACCGCGCTGCAAACCGAGCTCGTGGATGATCTCGACGTCTGATCTTCGAGTCCAAGGAGGTGGTGCCGACGTTGAGAGCTGAAAAAGATCGACGGCCCCGCGAGCGCTAACTCACGGAGCCGCCTTGTCCCAGGTCACCCGTTGGGGAAACCCAGGCTACGCACCTACAGGATACGTGAACCGACGGGTGACCTCCACAACCGCGAAATATAAGGAGGTTCACAATGGCAGTACACAAATACGCCAACTCAAACGCGGCTGCCGGCAGCGTGATCGTCGACGGCGCCACGATCCGGATCATGGGTCCTGTGGCGTTGGAGGCGCCCAAAGCTGCGGCGTTTCTGGGCGATATTCCGGACTCCCACCGGGCCATGGTGGTCGAGGAGCTGCTGGAGCACGGCGCGGCCGCGGCCGCGGCGGTGCAGACCAGCGCGCACGTGGTCATGCTGGAGGCAAAGCTCGCCGAGCTGACGACGAAGTTCCGGACAGATCTCGACGAGCAACTCAAGACGGCCGGCGCCCATGCGGCGGATGTGACCGAGAGGTTGCTTGCGGCGCATAAGGCGGAGGTGGCGAAGCTGCTGGCGCCGTTGTTCGACACTAACGCCAAAAACGGATTGCCGGCCAAGATGGTGGAGTTGCTCGACAATGCGAACCGCGTCGCGATTCATCACATCGAGGTGATGCTCAAGGATGGGGAAGAGGGAGCCCTGGGAAAAGCAGTGAAGCAGATCACCGACCAGGTCAAGGAAACCGGCCTCATCATCACCAAGGAGTTCGCCGCGCGGGAGGCGTTGATCACCAAAAGCAGCCTGCGCGGGACACGTTTCGAGGACGCGCTGGCAGGACGGCTGCCGGCGGTGGTGCGTGCCATGGGTCGGGTGGAGCGCTGCGCCACGGTGGCGGGTGACAAGGCGCGCAACGCCGGCGACTATCTCATCACGCTCGACCAGACGATGACTGACGAGCGCGTAACGATCGTCGTCGAGGCGAAGAGTCACAAGAACCGCTTTAGCCCCAACGAGATTCGCAAAGAGATGAAGGTGGCGCGCGCCAACCGCGGCGCGGCCGCGGGAGTCTTCGTGGCGGAAACGGCTGAGATCTTGCCGGACGGAATCGGGTTCGGACAGGTGAGCGAGTGCGATTTCTACGTGGCGTTTGATCCGCGGGTCGGCGACGAGACCTGCCTGACGTGTGCGCTCTACATGGCCAAGGTGGTGGTGCTGTCCAGCATGATGGTCGACAGCGGCGTCCAGGTCGATGTTGGCGCGTTGCAGCGGGAAGTGGTGGCGATGCGCGGCCTGCTCGAGCAGTTCTCGAAGATCGAGGCCTGCCATAGCAAAGTCGACAAGGAGATTGGGAGCGCGCGGACCTACGCCGCAGATCTCAAAGCTGACATCCTGGCGTCGCTGCGACGCCTCGACACAATTCTCACGGCGTAGCGGTGGCCGGAGCTGGGACGGTGACTTCCGTCCCGGCTTCAGCTCGGCGTGATCTTTAGGCGGTCGTCCTCATACCCTATGGTTCCGCCGCTCACGTCGGACATCGACCGTAAGAAGTTCTCGCGAAAGGGAGCCATATGTCGCCCAAGTTCTTCGAGTGCCGCCCGTGACGTTGCGGCAATGCCTCCCACGTCTTCTTGGGCCCTCGCCAGGTCGGCATCGGCCGGCGGTCCGACGTTGAGTGTGTCACCAACCCAAGCGCTGCGTCTTTCGCCGCGGGAAACAACTGGTGATTCCTCTCGAGCCCTGTGAAAGTCCTTACCACGTTGGTCTTCGAGATCTTTCCAGCTTTTGCTTGCGCGAAGATCACTGAGGCTCTCTGCCATTGAGCGTAGCGACTGATGAGGGCTCCGCTTCGCTATTGTCAGCAGGTCAGGAAGATCCCACATCGTTAGCCAGTGCTGTCGCTCGTCACTGAAGGGCGGGAACGCCTGAGCCAGCGCCGGCTTCTTCAACGCTGGCGCCCCCAGCACGGGCCAAGGGTACGACGGGTCGGCCATCAACGATCTCGCCAGCATGTTCGCAAATCGCTGGCCTGCGCTCAATGTCATTTGGCCTTGGCTTTCCGCGAAAAAGCGCAGGCCGAGCCATGCGCCCGGTGAGCCGCCTGTTCCCGCGTTCTGGTTTATGTGTTCTCGAAGGAGCGTGATCTCTACCTCGGAAGTCGCCGCCATAAGGACACCTTCGGCGGTGCTGCCGAAAAGAAGGCCGACCTCGCCCCACCGATCTCTCCCCGCAGCGAAGATGGCCGCCACTTCGAAAAACCAGCTCTGCGTCCGCACGAGCTGCCAGCGCGTGACCTCCGCTTCGAGCCAGCCGAGACCTAGGTCGGCCAAACTCGGCACTTCGCTGCCGGCCGTAAGCGGCGCCGCGAGACGTGCAGGGCGCACGCTAAACACTCGTCCCTCCTCGCTCGACATGGAGACCAGGATACGTCGAGTTCCTATGCCAACAGCTTCCTGACCCTGACCGCGGCGCCGGTGCCTTCGAGGCGGGCAGGCCAGCTCGTTGGTGAACATGACGCTGGCGAGCTTGGACTGGCTGTACCCGCGCTGCCCGGAGTAGTTGCGCTGGCCTTGAGCTGATCTACAAGCAGGTTGGTGAACAGGAACGGGGCTATTCAGCGCCTAGATCGCATCAGCCGGCTGGTCGATGCGAGCACGCGTGTGCCCGCGCACGCGCTGCCGGACCAGCCCTTGACCCTACGTGGCCAACCCGTTACCGTCAAGCGATGGCAGGTCTGGCTGTGAGCAGCAAGTCGCACCTAGGCGAAGGCTGGCAGGGCCAGTGGGACCGGGTCGGCAGGTGGCACGGGCGACTCGATCGCATTCGGGGCTCACTGCCCGACGCCGAGCCCGAAAAGATGCTCGCTCTCGACGACGTATTCGCCTTCTTCATGAAGTGCTCCCACCTCCGTGACTGGCTGATCGGGTCGGGTGAGAAGGGGCAAAGAAGTGGTCGACGACTACATCCAGAGGAGCGAGGCGTTGTCGACCTGCCGCGACATCTGTAATGGGTTGAAACACTATCGGCTCGACCCGAGCCGGGCGCCGAAGAACCTAACCATCGGCGGCGGCTGGTCAACGACGACGTCGACCCTGACAGACAGCGGGGAGCCGGCGCGGTGGTGGTTCACTGACACGCCGTGCGGCGACTGGGACATGTTCGCGCTCGCCGACGAGTGCCTCGATGGCTGGCGGGTTCGTCGGATTCACACGCGTGGGGAGCATCGCAAATGAGTGAGTCAATCGACGCCCTGACGTTGTATGAGTCGAGCGACAGCGAGGCGCAGCGGATGGCACAACCGTTCATGCTCGAGGCGCTCTCGCGGGAACTGGGGCACCGGCTCCGAACGCCGCCGCACGGTGAACTGGCGGTGGACGGCCACTGTCCCGACCCGCCTATCCTGTGCGAGGCATGGGCGCATATCGGGCCGCCCAAGGCCGCGCAGTCGAATAAGGTGCTCTCGGACGCCTTCCGACTCGTCTATCTGGCCGACGTGGCGGTCCGGGCTGGTAGGCGCCGACCACGCCTGATACTGTGCTTCTGCGACGCGGAGGCAGCGCGGCCGTTCCGTGATGGCCGGGGCTGGCGTGCTATGGCCTTGGCGCACTTCGGGATCGAAAGACACGTCATAAACCTGCCTGCCGACGTGCGGGCTCGTGTGCTGGAGGCCCAACGCCTACAGGATCTGACGCGAGCGGTCGCAGAGGCCGCTCAAGGCCGGGACGAAAGACCACATTAATGGGCTGGCTTGGAGTAACAGCGATACATCCTTATACGTGGGCGACAGCCATTACCGGCTAATTCAAGTCAGTTGCCGTTTCGCCTGCACGCGTCCACCGTTTGCCGCACCGAGAGCTGGAACCTCGTAACGCGGTCATTTCGCCGAGCTCGCCGCTTCGTGATCGCACACTGGTGGTCTGGGTGCGAACAGAACGCCCCAACAAAGGCTGCGGCGTGAACACGTATCGAAACCCACGGTGCTCTATCTCGAGCCACGTGAGCCGGTCACCTTCATTGTCCCCATTGCGGTCCTATCCGGTCCGTCGGGCCCCGAAAACTGGAACCAGTCCCAGGCCAGTCGGACTGCCTCGGACCAGTCTCGTATTCGAATCGCTGGTCCGGTCTTCCGGTATGGGGCTGGTCCGACCGGTCCTGTATATAAGGACGGACCGGTCATCGGACCGTCGGTTCCCCTTAGCTAGGCTTCTCCTTGATTCGTAGGGCCCCGATGAGCGCTCCGAGCGTCATGACAATGACTAGCAGACCGGTGCCCAACTCGACCATCACGAGCAGACGGCCCGCCCAGTTCCTCGGGCTTAGCACGACGCTGCCCATGGTGAGCAGGGTCGTCCAACTCAGGTAAGCAGCCTGCGACACGGAGGCGAGTTGTTGCCCATTTGGGAGCTCGAGGGCCGCTTCTCCTACAGCACGGTAGACGACCGCGAAAGCTGCCCAAACACTAACGAGGTTAACGATGCCCATGACCACGCTTCTTCGAAGAGAGGCGAAGCCGGTTGCCTTCTGACTGGCATCAGCCAGAACGCTGTAGAGCGAGAAGCCGACGATGTTGAGCCAGCGTACCGCCGCCACGGCAACGCCAATCCACGCTAAGCCGCTCCACAGCAGGCTCAACAACAGAAGAGCCAGGATCGCTGAGAGCCAAGTAATCATCTCCCACTCCACGGCGCGCAAGCGCTCTCGATCGGAAGCGAAACTGGCTTCACGGATCGATGAGACGAATAGATGCCGACGAAAGAAGTCAGCGATGTTAAAGGCGCGGCGTAGAAGCCAACCCTCACCGAAGCCGTCCGCGGGTAGCTGTTTAGCCATCAGCAAATGGTAAGCCCAGCGTCCGCCCCTCCTCTCCCCTGCTGATTCCCCAATCGTGCAGTACCGCCCATTGTGCTCGGTGACCACCAACGAAACGTCCGGGCATGCCCTCGGTCGAGCAACTGCTCGGCAAGCTACCAGTCGTCACACGGCTTGATCTCTTCTTCAAGCCCTGGTTGGCGGCTGGGCCCGGGACTGGGCAGTGCCGCCGGGTGAGATCCTCGAGGAAGCGCTCGAAGAGCGTCAGCCGGGCGGCCCTCATCTCGCTCGGCACGCACGCCGAAACGCCGACCGTCGGCACCCGGGCAGCCCTGGAACGCCGAGTAGAATGAATCCGATCGCGCTAGACGGGGAGCCAGCGGTGCCCTGTACCCGCAATCCGCTTTAGCGGGGTCGAATTCCCCTTTGAGGGGTGCGCTGTCCGGAGCGGCGTCTCGTGCGACTGCGTTGATGGCCTGGTCCTGCGCGACCTGGTTCCGTGAACCCCGTCAGGTCCGGAAGGAAGCAGCGGTAAGCGGGGTGCCGGGGGCGCCGCAGCCCACCGGGCCTGAGTGGTC